>JACLAC010014307.1_pt1 | contig 30287 bp, 30 predicted proteins | sample 8027881 | NCBI WGS metagenome assembly JACLAC01 (sample SAMN15725517, study PRJNA655200) | protist metagenome | isolation source: fluorescence activated cell sorting (FACS) single amplified genomes of... | place: Spain: Blaines Bay Microbial Observatory, Mediterranean Sea | collected 2016-01-19 | reverse complement strand
ATGAGATTATTATTATTCCAACGGTTGGTGTAGATAAAAACGGCTATAGGCTTGGATATGGTGGAGGCTACTATGACAGATTTTTGGAATCTATTGCTCAAAAGAATAATAAGCCTCTGCTTGTGGGTTTAATTTATGATTTTCAATTTATCGATAACTCCATCAATGAAGTGCATGATATTAAATTGGATATAGTATTTTCTGAGCAAAAAATTAAAAAGTTTACTTAACCAGAGAGTCTCTTTTCTAAATTTCTACTTTAGCTGCAAAGCTAAAAATATCATCTGCAAGAATCTTTGGATTCTCCAATGCTGCAAAATGGCCGCCTGGATATTGATTCCATTGGACAATATTATAGATTTTTTCTGCCCAAATTCTTGGCGGTCTAGCAATTTCATTTTGAAAAATAGCTCCGGCCATTGGCTGAGATACTGGATTAAATGTAAACCCTAATGGACCATTCTCATAATAAAATCTCGCAGAAGAAGTGATAGATTCTGTATGCCAATATAGAGATACAATCGCTAGAACCTCATCCAGTGAGACAACGAGTTTATCTGTATCTTCTTTTGTCCAACCATGAAATTTTTCAATGATCCATGCGGCTAAACCAACAGGAGAATCATTCAAACCATAGCCAACTGTTTGAGGCTTAGTACTCTGAATTGCAAAATACCCATATCCAGTTGCTTGATATTTTTCTATATTTTTCATTCCCTCAACCTCTTCAACCGAAACTCCCTCCATGGGATCTTGATCATCAGGCGGAAAAGCTATAACTAAATTTAAGTGAATGCCTAAACAATTTTCTGGAAAAAGCTCTGCTATCCACTTTGTTATCATTGAACCCCAGTCCCCTCCTTGAGCTATATATTTTTTGTAACCAAGAGCAAGCATTAATTCATTTTCAAGTTTAGCTACTTCTTGAGCATTCATTCCTGTCTCAGTAGGTTTATCTGAAAATCCATACCCTGGAATGGCTGGGCAAACTACATCAAATTCTATGCCATCCTTGCCATCTAATAATATGGGCATGATTTTAAGAAATTCTTGAACGCTTCCTGGCCATCCGTGTGTTAGCAATAATGGAATTGCATTTTTTGAATTAGATTTTTTATGCAGATAATGAAGTTCAAGCCCTGAATTAGTTTTGTATTTAAAACTACCAGCTTCGTTTAGTTTCGCTTCATGCTGTCTCCAATCAAAACTATTTCTCCAGGTTTTAACTGCTTCCTGAACATAAGACTTCTTTGCGCCTAAGGTCCATCTATTGTCATTAATCTCATCAGGCCACCTTGTTAAATCTATCTTTTTATTTAACAATTCAATTTTTTCATCGGGAATAAAAATTTCAAATTCTTTAATCACTATCTTAAAAATTCCTTGTAAGCTGTATTATTTGTTTCCTCAACAAAACTATAGTCCAAAGATTTAAGATGTTTTTCTAAAGCATGAACAGATTTACTTTTATCTTCTATGCCAATTAACACATTAGCAAATGCTGCTCCAAGATTTCTATAATGGAACAAAGAAATATTCCACTTTGAACCAAAATCTTTTAAGAACCCCATCAAGGCTCCCGGCCTGACTGGAAATTGACATCTATATAATCTCTCAGAATCTTTTTCTGAAATTATGCTCTTGTGCCCTCCTACCATATGTCGAAGATGATCATTTGAAATTTGATTTTTTGTTAAATCGGTAAATTTAAACTTACTCTTTGCGAGCATGTTTTTAATTTTTTTAAATGCAGCTTCATTTTCAGTTTTAATTCCTACAAGAACATGCGCATCTATCTTGTTAGCAAATCTATAGTTAAATTCTGTGATCTGCGATCGACCAAAGACTTTGCAAAGTTTTAAAAAACTTCCGGGCCTTTCTGGAATTCTAATACTCAAGAGTTTTTCCCTATTTTCTCCTATCTCAGATCTTTCAACAATATAACTAAGCCTTTCAAAATTTACATTTGCTCCACTGCTAATAGCTAGTAGACGTTTATTTGAAATTTTTGCAGAATATTTTTTTAATCCTGCTAAAGCTAGTGCGCCAGCTGGCTCAGAAAGAACTCTTGTATCCTCAAAAATATCTTTTACAGCTGCACATAATTCATCAATACTCACAGTAATCACTCCATCAACACACTCTCTAATAACATCAAAATTATTTTTTCCAATGCGCTCTACTGCAACCCCGTCTGCAAATAATCCAACCTCTCGTAACCTAACTCTTTTGTCAGCCTTGATTGCTTCTACCAAACAAGCTGAGTCTTCAACCTCAACACCATAAATCTTAGTCTTTTTTTGAGTTTGAGCTGCCCAGGCACTTATGCCTGCTAAAAGCCCTCCTCCACCAACTGGAACAAAAATAACATCTAGATCATTATGCTCATCCAAGATTTCTTTTCCGACAGTACCCTGCCCAGCTATAGTCAATGGATCATCAAATGCTTCAATAAATTCAAGCATTTGTTCTTTTGCCATTTGTCTTGCTTTTTTTGAAGCTTGATCAAAATTATCTCCATGCAATAAAACTTTAGAGCCAAATCTTTTAACCGATTTTACTTTTATCTCAGGTGCAGTGACTGGCATTACGATGAAACATGGGACCTTTAATTTCTTACATGCATTTGCAACTCCCTGTGCATGATTGCCTGCAGATGCTGTTATAACTCCCCTCTTTTGTTGCTGTGGATTTAAGTGTGCAATCTTATTATATGCACCTCTAATCTTGAAAGAAAAAATTGGCTGCATGTCTTCACGCTTTAAAAAAACGTCATTTTTTAATTTACTTGATAAGTTAGCAGCAAATGTTATGGGTGTTTTGTTTGCAACGTCATATACTCTAGATTTAGGAATTAAATCTAAATATTTTTTAGAAAATTTAAATGAGTCGGATTTTTTTATTTTTAGTCGCATAATAATTTAAGTATTATACCCATAATGAGCAATTCAAAATTAAATGCTTCAATTGAAGCCATAGAATATATAAAGCCTAAAATTGACATAAACTCAATAATCGGAGTTGGCACAGGGTCAACAGTTAATTATTTTATTGAAGAGCTGGCAAAAATTAAGCATATATTTAAAGGTGCAGTATCAAGCTCGGAAGCATCAACACAGTTATTAAAAAAATCTGGGATTGAGGTATTTGAATTAAATGATGTAAATGAAATTCTTGTATATGTAGATGGGGCTGATGAAGTAGACACTTTTTATAATCTAATAAAAGGTGGAGGTGGAGCGCACACCAGAGAGAAGATTGTTGCATCAGCATCAAATGAATTTGTGTGTATTGTTGATAAATCAAAGTTAGTTAAAGCGTTGGGTAATTTCCCCCTTCCTGTTGAGGTAATGATTAAAAGCAGGAGCTATGTTGCTCGCGAAATTGTAAAAATTGGAGGGTCGCCTGAATTAAGAAAAGATTTCTTGACTGACCAGGGTAATCAGATTTTAGATATTAAAGATTTAACAATTAATAACCCGTTAGATCTAGAAAAAAGGATTAATTTAATTCCGGGAGTTTTAGACAATGGATTGTTTGCTAATTGCAAACCACAAAAAGTAATTGTAGGAAAAGATTAAAGTACAGCTTGTATTGCGGAAACTAACTTTTCAGATTCTGGCGTTACTCTTGATTTATAATGATCAATAACTTCCCCATCTCTACCAATTAAGTATTTTGCAAAATTCCAACGAGGTTCTTTGCCAGAAGCAGCAATAAGTTTCTTGTAAAAGGGATGAGCGTTCTTACCTTTGACTTTAGCAGTTGCAAACATTGGAAAGTCAACCCCATACTGCGTACTACAAAATTCTGCAACTTTTGCTTCCTCGGAGAACTCTTGCTTAAAATCTCTTGAGGGAATACCTAAGACCACAAAGCCGTCATCTTTATATTTAGAATATATTCTTTGTAATGCAGCATATTGAGGAGTATACCCACATCTGCTTGCAACATTGACAACTAGAACAACATTTCCTGAGTATTCACAAAGATTTTGTTCATCATCTGAATCCAAAACTCTTAGAGTATTGTTTAAAACATCGGAGCAAGCATAGGATGTAATTGAGAAGATGGATAGCGTAAGGACAAATAAGTTTTTCATCCTTAAAATATTACACTAATGGAGAAATAGCGTAAACAGAAGATATAAAGATTGATACCAGGGCAACTAACTCAAATTGTTCAACTAATTTTCTTTTCATAAATATCCCTTAAAAGTAAAAGAGGTGGAGGGCTTGCGCCCTCCATAATTCCAGAGAATTACCAACAAATCATAGGGGGAGAGAAGTGTTGGTACTAAGTATTATATATATTTATAACTATATATCAATAAAAATGATAAATAAATTTTAATTATTTTAATATATAAATTTTATATATTATTAATATAAATTAACTTACAGACAACATATTTCATCTCTAAGCGATAAAAAAATATATAATTTCAGATTGAAAATTTTAATCTAGAAATAATTATGACAAATAAATTAAAAGGCAGGGTAAATTATAGTGTTAATGGAAATATTGCTATTTTAGAGGTAGATAATCCACCGGTTAATCCTCTCAGTAGTGGGGTTAGAGCGGGTTTAGCAGAATATATAAGTAAAGCAAATGAAGATGGCTCAATTGAGGGTATTATACTAACTGGGGCTGGAAGATCTTTTATCGCAGGGGCAGATATTTCCGAGTTTGGGCAAAAATCTGATGGACCTGACCTTCACACAACATTAAAAGACATCGAATTTAGTAAAAAACCTGTTTTAGCTGCTATCAATGGCACTGCTCTAGGCGGAGGTTTAGAAACAGCGCTTGTTTGTAACTATAGAATGGGTACAGAAAAAGCAATTGTTGGTCTTCCTGAGGTCAATTTAGGCTTGTTACCAGGCGCAGGAGGCACACAAAGGCTTCCAAGGCTAATTGGACCATCACAAGCTCTAAAAATGATGCTTGCTGGTACACCTATGTCAGCTAAAACAGCTTTGCAACAGGGGGTTATAGACGCAATTTCAGAAAATTCTCTCATGGATGATGCTATCGAATTTCTTCAAGAAAAAATTGGGTCAGAAACACACCCCAAAGTAAGAGATAAAAATGAGAAGGTTCTTGAAGCTAGAGGTGATGATAATGTTCTTGCAGAAGCCAAAGCATTGGCATCAAAAACTAGAAGAGGTCAATTTGCTCCTGGTCAAATTATATCTTGTGTAGAAGCTGCGATTAACGAAGATGATTTTGATGTTGGCATGAAAAAGGAGTCTGAATATTTTCTTGAATGCTTAATGAATCCTCAGCGTGAAGCGATGATACATATTTTCTTTGGTGAACGTGCTGCATCAAAAATTTCTGATATCCCAAAAGAGACTCCCCTTCTACCAATTGGCTCTGCAGGAATTATTGGTTCAGGAACAATGGGTGGGGGTATTGCAATGAATTTCGCAAATGCAGGCATTCCTGTATTGGTGCTTGATCAAGATGAAAAAAACCTTGAAAGAGGTATGAGAGTAATAGAAAGAAATTATCAAATGATGGTAGATAGAGGAAGAATGCCTCAAGAACAAAAGGATATGGTTTTGGGTTTAATTACACCAACTCTTTCATATGAAGATTTGTCAGATGTAGATATTGCAGTTGAAGCTGTATATGAAAATCTTGAGTTAAAACAAGAAATTTTTAAGACCCTGGATACGGTAACAAAGGACCATGCTATCCTCGCATCTAATACCTCAGGACTAGATATAGATGCAATAGCTGCCTCAACTGATAGGCCTCAAAAAGTAGTAGGTACTCACTTTTTTAGTCCCGCAAATGTTATGAGGTTACTTGAGGTTGTCAGAGGAAAAGATTCCTCAGATGAAACCATGGCTACTGTAATGGCTATTGGTAAGAAGATGGGTAAAGCAGCTGTTGTCTCACTCAATGCTCCAGGCTTCATAGGAAATAGAATGTTAGCTGGTTATACACATCAAGCAAATATGTTGCTGCTTGAAGGAGCATTACCAAATCAAGTCGATAGTGCTCTAGAATCATTTGGCATGAGCATGGGTCCATTCAGGATGTTAGATTTAGTTGGTTTAGATCTTGGATGGAGAGCTAGAAAATTAGCTGATATTGAAACTCCATTAGCAAATAAAATCTCTGATGCTTTGTGTGAACAAGATAGGTATGGTCAAAAAACTTCTAAAGGTTTTTATAATTATTCAGAAGGTTCCAGGGCTCCAAATCCTGCCCCAGAGAATGAAGCTATTTACAAAGAGATATCTGAAAATAATAATATTGAAAGAAGAGAGATATCTGATCAAGAAATTATAGACAGATGTATTTTAGCTCTTGTAAATGAAGGTGCGAAGATTTTAGAAGAGGGTGTAGCGCAAAGATCCGGTGATATGGATATAGTCTATATAAATGGTTATGGATTTCCGATCTGGAGAGGAGGGCCAATGTTCTATGCAAATCAACTGGGTTTATCAGAAGTGATTAATAAAATTAGTGGTTTCTCTAAGTTAGATGAGCATTTCTGGAAGCCTGCTCCATTATTGAAAAAACTAGCAGATGAATCAGGAGCATTTGGTGAAGCCCCAGCTCCAGGGGATAGATCAGAGTTATTAAGCTTTAAAAAAGCTAATATGGGCGGTGTATAGGTTTTTAGCCTATAAATAGATATTAACAGTTGTTTTTGCTGGAACTATCCTAAAAAGCTCTAAAACATCATGATTAAGCATCCTGATGCATCCATGTGATGCTTTTTTGCCTATTAACCCCTCCTCATGGGTACCATGTATATAAATATATCTATTGAAAGAATCAACGTCTCCGCCCTTGTTAAAGCCCTCTTTTAAGCCTGAAAGCCACATAATTCGAGTTGTAATAAAGTCATCAGGAGAGTCAATTGGTTCATGGATAATATTAACTTCCTGAGGTATATGTTCTCGGCTAACAAAAAATTGATATTTTGAAACATTTGTTCCGATTTTTGATTTTACCTCATGTTTGCCAAGGGGAGTTTTTAACGTGTTCTCTATCTGGCCTTCCCCATAAGCTGAGCTAGATATAGGATAACTTCTAATAATGCTTTCATCGCTCAGCAAATATAGTCTTTGCTCTGAAATACTTACATTTATTGAATAATCTGCAAATAATGATACAGATATAACCTGAGTCAAGATTAATACTAGAAGTTTCATGTTCTTAATCTTAATACAAGAACGCTGATAAGCACAATAAACGATAAGATTGGTGCTAGCAGGAATCCAAATGAGTAGAAAAAGCTAGATTCTGAAGTTTTATATATTTTCCCATTTAAAAAACCACGCTTACCTTTATTTAAAATATTAACAATTGTTCCTTTATTATCAACTATTGTCGATATTCCATCTGAGGTTCCTCTTGCAATCCATTTATTAGACTCTAAAGCTCTCGCTCTAACTATCTGCAGGTGTTGATATGGCCCATAGGAGCTTCCAAACCATGTATCATTGCTGATATTCACTATAAAATCAGAATCTTTTATTTCTTGCAAATAGCTTAAAGGAAAAGCAATATCAAAACATATCATTCCCAAGATTCTAAAATCTTTAAATTCCAAGAGGTTTTGTTTAGGGCTCCCTTCAGTTAAAGATGACATAGGCATATTAAAAAAATCAATCAAGCCCCTTAAAATATTTTCAAAAGGCACATATTCGCCAAAAGGTACAAGATGTCTCTTTAAGTAGGTTTGGTCGGTCCCCAAAATAGTCATTGAGTTATATAGGCTGTTGTTGTTAAATTTCCATGACCCAGATAAAACTTTTGGCCCCTCCTCTTCAATCCTTGCAATCAGCTTTTTCATTTTTGGATTTGAGTTTAAATAGGGTAATGGTGATTCTGGCCAAATTATTAGATCTTCCGTTTTATTCTTATTTGTTAAATTCACCAAGACATCTTCAATGCTTGCATCTGATCCGGGCTTATATTTATCAAAAGGATTTAATGATGGCTGGATAATTGAAAGATTTAAACTTTTTTCAAAAGTTTCACTGTGGTTGTTTTGATATGGCAAGAAAGTAACTAGGAAGATTAATCCTATAAATAAATAATTCTTCTTATTGCTTACTATGCTTAAAGCAAGGAATGATGAAATAAAATAAATAATATATGAGGCTCCATATACTCCAATATTTGGTATTAAAATCTCGCCAAAAGTATCTAAAAATACTAATCCGGGTAATAGCCATGGGAAGCCACCCAATAATAAAAATCTAGCTATCTCCAGTAATACTAAGCAGCTTGAAAGCACAAGACTGTAGATAAAGATATTAGGTTTAAATTGTATAAATTTTATAGCAGCAAAAGGGGCAATGAATACTGCTGATAATAGCGCCCCCATTAATACTATTATAGAGATAGATATTATAATGTTAGTGTTTCCATAATAGTAAATACTTACTATTAACCAACCGGTTCCACTTATCCAATATCCCATTCCCCAAGATAAAGTAAGCTTCAGGGCATTAACAAAATTCGTTGAATTGACTACAGAGTAAATAAGAGCTGTCAGGGTTAATGGGATAACTAACTTAATGTCAAATGGGCTAAAGGCGAGGGTAGAAAGTGCGCCAATAAATCCTAAAAATATGTATTGAATTAAAGAGGTTTTATGTATTTGTTTTAATGGTGATGCCAATTTTTTTTATTTTTCTTTTGTCGGCAGCTGTGACTGCTAAAATCATATCGTCTAGTTCAATTTTATCGCCAACTTTAGGAAGGAATCCTAATTTATTAATAAATAATCCTGCTAAAGTTTCTGCATCCATTCCATTAAAATTTTTGTTAAATTTGGTTTCAAATTCTGATAGTTCCAGTGTTGCATCAGCTATATATTCATACTCACTAACTTGGATTAGATCTTCATCATCTGAGTCATGTTCATCTTCTATTTCGCCCACAAGCTCTTCTAAAATATCTTCAATGGTTACCAAGCCTGATATTGTTCCGTATTCATCAATAACAATAGCCATGTGAGATCGATCTTTTTTAAATTCCTCAAGTAATGAGTCAGCTTTCTTTGATTCTGGTACAACTTTAATCTCTCTAATGAAATTACGAAGATTAAAGTCCTCTAAGTCTTTTTTAATAATAGGAAGCAGATCTTTAGCGAGCAATATCCCCTGAACTTCATTTTTAGCCGGTCCAAGAACAGGATATCTAGAGTGGCCAGAATCAATTATTCTGGCGATCATTCCCATTGGATCTTCATCTGGTGCAAGTATGACCATCTCAACCCTTGGCACCATAATTTCTTTTACAGTGGTATCCCCTAATCTAATTGCTCGCTCTGCAATAAATTGAGCCTCTTTATCTATAAGCCTTGCACTAAGTGCATCCTCTAGAAGCACAGATACATCGTCTAAGCTTGATGGCCTTATCGTAAAAAATCTTTTTATTTTATTTAAGAAACTCGACGGAGGTTGGTCTTTTTCAGTATCTTGATTCGTCATATTAAGTAGGGGTTAGCTATTTTAAAAAACTCTAGGTATTTAATCTCTTGAGCCTCCATTATATTGGCATCCTGATTTTTTTGATGATCAAAACCTAGTAAATGTAGTATTCCATGAGCTAATAGATGCATCATATGATCGTCTAGGTCTCGATTCAAGTTCTGTGACTCATTTTGTATGTAGGGCATGCTTATTGCGATATCTCCAAGTTCTCCTGAAATTTTTTGAATATCTTTTTCTGCAGGAAAAGATAAGACATTCGTATCTAAATCTCTTGCTCTAAAATCTCTATTTAACTTAATCATTTCATTGCTGGAGACAAGCTTAAGATTTATTTTTAATGTATGTTGGTTGTGATCATATAAAATATGCTCAGCTAATAACTCTAACCTAGACTCTAACTCTGATGAGATCTCTTTATGGTTATGATTTAAAATATTAAGGCTCAATTTTTATTTATCAAAATTGTCATATGCATCAACAATCTTTCCTACCAAGGGATGCCTAACGACATCTTTAGAATTAAAAATTGTAAAGCCAATATCCTCTAACCCATCTAAAACTTTCAAGGCATGAGAGAGCCCAGACTCAATATTTTTAGGCAAATCAATTTGAGTCATGTCTCCATTAATAACAGCATATGATCCAAAACCCATCCTTGTTAAAAACATTTTCATTTGATCGACGGTTGTGTTTTGGCTTTCATCCATAATTATAAAAGCATTGTTCAGAGTCCTTCCCCTTAAATATGCGAGTGGGGCGACTTCAAGAATTTCTTTTTCTAGCAATCGCACCACCTGCTCAAAACCCAGCATTTCGTATAGTGCGTCATATAAAGGCCGAAGATAAGGATCAACCTTTTGAGATAAATCACCGGGCAGAAAACCAAGCTTTTCGCCAGCCTCAACTGCAGGTCGTATAAGGATAATTTTTTTTACTTCCTCTTGAACTAGCATCTCTACTGCCTTTGCTACAGCTAAATATGTCTTTCCAGTTCCTGCAGGACCAACTCCAAAATTAACCTCAAAATTTTTCATATTACCCAAATAATCATTTTGATTTCTTCCTCTGGGCTTGATTGTTCTTTTTGGCGTCTTAATTATGTATTCATTACTGCTAAATGAAATAGGGGTCGGATTGATATCATCATTGTTATTTATTGCCATCTGAATTGTTTCCTTAGAAAGCTCGATTCCTTGAGTTGTTGTTGCATATAAATCTTGAATTGCATTAGAGGCTTTCTTGATACTGTCTTCATTCCCAGAAATACTTACCTTGTTTCCATTTTGGAAAATTTTGACTCCAAACCCCTTTTCAAGAATTTTAAGATTGCCATTTAATTCTCCAACAAAAGATTTAAGGTTTTTGGTGTTTGCTGGTTCAAGTTTGAGTTGCGTGAGAGTTTGATTAATTTCTGCCATTAAGCTTTAAGAAACTCCTTTAGAATTTAAAATCTTGCCTGTCAATGAACGCTGGTATGCCTTTGTAATATCAATATCTACTAATTTACCTAGAATATTGATATTTTGGAAGTCAAAATTTACAACTCTGTTGCACTCAGTTCTCGCTTGTAATTGATTGACATCTTTTTTTGACACTCCTGTAACCAAACACCTTTGAATGGTATTAACAAGATCATTGCTATAATCGAGTTGGAGTTTATCAATGCGTTTCTGAAGAATATACAAACGTTCTTTTTTTACCTCTAACGGGATCATATCTTCAAGTTGTGAGGCTGGAGTACCAGGTCTTGCTGAATATATAAAGCTGAAAGATGCATCAAACTTCACCTCTTCAATAAGATCCATAGTCTGCTGAAAATCAAAATCAGTCTCATTGGGAAATCCTACGATAAAATCAGAGGAAATTTTTATATTTGGCCTAACCTTAAGTAACTTATTTATTATTTCGATGTATTCTTCTCTTGAATAGTTGCGTTTCATTTTTGCAAGAATATCATTCGAGCCTGACTGAACAGGAAGATGTAAATGGCTAACTAATTGAGGAACATGTCCATATGCATCTATCAAATCATCAGTCATCTCTAACGGATGAGATGTTGTGTATCTAATCCTTTCAACTCCATCGATGCTCCCGCATACCTCAATTAAATCTGATAAGCCAAGCAATCTTCCGCTCAATGAATATTTGTATGCATTTACATTCTGCCCAACAAAGACTATTTCTGAAACTCCTTGCTCAACTAGTCTGGCAACCTCATCAAATATTTGCTCAGGCTTCCTACTGACCTCATCTCCTCTGGTATATGGAACAACACAAAAAGAACAATATTTTGAGCAGCCTTCCATAATCGACACAAAGCTAGATGCGCCTGTAGCATCAGGCTTTGGCAATGAATCAAATTTCTCTTCAATAGGAAAGGACACATCTATAGCCTTAATCTTATTTTCTTCTTTAATCAAAGAGGGTACTTTGTGTATGGTTTGTGGGCCAAAAATTAAATCAACATAGGGAGCGCGTCTATAAATATTTTTACCTTCTTGGGTAGCAACACACCCCCCAACTCCAATTTTTAAATTGGGATTTGTTTTCTTTAATTTGTTAAGTCTTCCTAATTCTGAATAAACTTTGTCTTCAGCTTTTTCTCTGATAGAGCAGGTATTCAGCAAAATAATATCTGCATCATTGGGATTATCCGTCTCTTCTACCGTAGGATCTTTTTTAAGTATCTCTAATGTCTTTTGACTGTCATATTCATTCATTTGACAACCATAGGTTTTAATATAAAGTTTTGTACTCATATATCTAATTATGAAGAAAAAGACCACATATAAAATAATTTTTATACAGCTTGGAGAAATCTACGAGATTTTTGCAAAACAAATTTATCAAAGTGACATGTATGGTTTCATAGAGGTCGAAGAGTATATATTTAATCAAAATAAACAGCTAGTAGTTGATCCAACATCAGAAAAATTAGAAAAAGAGTTCAAGTCTGTCGAAAGATCATATATCCCAATTAATTCAGTAATTAGGATAGACGAGGTAATTGAATCTGGCGAAGCAAAGATTAAACAAAATAAAAGCCAAGTATCTCCTTTACCAATAAATATACAGCCTGCAAACAAGCAAGATTAATTCTATAAGAATAGACTATTTTTTTTCTAGCATTACAGCAAATGACTGTTAATATTTTGTTATGAAAAGAAGGCAAGCTCTAAAAGTTTCTACAGTTGGGGCAATAAGCCTTTCAGCATCAATAAGTTGTTCAAAAAATACTTATTTTTTTCATCATGGCGTTGCCAGTGGAGATCCGCTAAATGATAGAGTAATTTTGTGGACTAGAGTAACCCCAAAAAAAGCGGGGCCACTTGAAGCAATTCTTGAAATTTCAAAAAATAACAATTTTTCCTCAATTATTTTTTCAAAGAAATTACAAACTTCTTCTTTATTAGACTACACAATAAAATACGATTTTTTAGCAAAACAGTATTGTGATAGTGATGATGGTTTTTTTTATAGATTTAGAGCTGGTAATGCAATCTCAGAGGTTGGTAAGTCAAAAACATTTTCAGAAAATACAATAGCTGCAAAAATTGGAATTTTTAGTTGTAGTAACTTTCCCACGGGATATTTTAATGCTTATCATGCTGCAGCTGAAAAACATGACTTAGACCTGTGGCTGCACTTAGGAGATTATATATATGAATATCCTATGGGGGGCTATGCTACAGATAATGCAGAAAAACTAGGAAGAGTTCCTGAGCCCTTGCATGAAATGATCACTCTTTCTGATTACAGACTAAGACATGCTCAGTATAAACAAGATCAAGGATCCAAAGCTCTTCACAAGCATGCACCACTAATTGCAGTCTGGGATGATCACGAGTTTTCAAATGATGCTTGGAAGCGTGGAGCAGAAAATCATTCTGAGGATGGATCAGAGGGAGATTTCTATGCTCGAAGATCAGCTGCTATCAAGGCTTACTATGAATGGATGCCAATAAGAGAGCAGGAAAATAAAAGACGAATATTTAGAGAATTTAAGATTGGCAAACTAATACATTTAATAATGCTAGATACCCGACAATATGGAAGAGACAAGCAAATTCAACCAAAGGAATATTTAACTAACTCTGGATTTAACCAGGCAAAATTTTATAACGATCTTAATTCTAATAATAGAGAGCTTCTTGGCACTGAACAGCTTTCTTGGATTGAAAATAGTATTTTAAAATCAAATGCTTTGTGGACTATTTTTGGTCAACAGGTCTTAATGGCAAAATTGAAGTTTCCTGACATAAGCAAAATGCTCGAATCAGAAGAAATTCCAAGTTTTCTTAAGCCTTATTTAAAATTTTTAGGCCTGGGCATTCCTTCAAACCTAGATGCATGGGATGGATATCCCGCAGAAAGAAATAAGCTTTACCGATTAATGCGCAATGCTAAGAAAAAATTCATTAGTCTTGCTGGAGATACTCATAACAGCTGGGTTTCTGAACTTGAGGATCAATCAGGCAGTAAAGTGGGTTTAGAATTTGGAACTCCCTCTGTAACTTCACCTGGGATTACAGATATATTAAATTTGGATGAAAAGAAATTTGTTAACAGTATTGTAAATATTAACAAAGAGCTGCAATGGATGGATCCCTCTAATCGAGGATATTTATCTTTGAATTGCATGGAAGATAAAATCATAGCCTCTTTTCATTACATCAAAGAGTTAGAAAAAATTAATTCTGAAATTAGCTCATCTAAGTCTTTTGTTCTTCACCGAGAAAATCTTAGGTTAGAGGAAATTAAAGCCTAGCTCAATCAAATAGCATTTGCTTATATAGCTTCAGCTCATTAATAGATTCTTTAATGTCATCCTTAGCTCTGTGAGAGCCTTTTTTTTCGTATGTCTGAGCATCATTCATCCATCTTGAAATCAGCTCTTTAACCGAAGAAACATCAACATGTCTGTAATGAAAATAGGATTCTAAATCGGGCATATATTTTGCAAGAAACCTTCTGTCGTGAGAAACAGTATTCCCGCACATTGGAGATGCCTTGTTTCCAACATATTTTGAAATAAATTCTAGAGTTTCTATCTCCGCAGCCTGCTCTGAGATACTGCTCTCATGAACTGATTTCGTTAGACCAGAGTTCCCATGCTGCTTAGTATTCCATTCATCCATATTTTCAATAAGTTCTTTGGGTTGATTAATAACTAAATTTGGGCCTTCTGCAACAATGGTAAGATTACTATCTGTGATAATAGTAGCAATCTCAATAATTCTCTCTTTGTCTGGATTTAATCCAGTCATCTCAAGATCAATCCAGATCAGATTTTGATTTGATTTTTGAGTAGACATAAATGTTGTTAAATTTTAACTATAGTGTATTTTGAGCCCAAGATGTTAAAAGTTCAAACCGGTCAAATAATTGAGTTCTACTCAAACACCTGTTGCGTGGCTTCTGCAGGCAAAGAATTTAAATGCAATATCCAAGGAAGAATTAATCTTGTGGTGGGTGATCTAGTTGAAGTTGAGATAATTGCCAGTGATGATAACTTGCAAGGGTTAGTTACAAAGCGCTTGGACAGAGTAACTGCTCTATATAAATCAAAGGAAAAAATTAAAAAGCCAATAGCTGCAAATATTTCACACATTGGCATTTTGGTAACTAAAAGCCCTAAAACAAATCTTGAATTTATTGATAAATGGATAACAATTTCAAAGAATGCTTCTATTGAGCCCTTTATTATTTTTAATAAAATAGATCTATTACAAGATGGTACATTTTTAAAAATTCAAAAAGTATATGAAAATATTGGAATAAAAACTTTTGAAATTTCTGCAAAATTATTTACGAATATTGATGAATTAAAAAAATATCTTTTAAATAGAACCACAATATTTGTTGGAAACTCTGGTTCCGGAAAATCTACCTTAACCGCTGCGCTTACTGGGAAAAAAATATTGTCAAAAGCACTTTCTAACAATCAAGGTGTTCATACCACGTCAGTTTCTACTCTTTATCATGTCGATGAGATGAAGATCATTGATTCTCCAGGGATTAGAGATATTGGCATTGATCATTTAAAACAAGGAGAAATCATTTTAGGGTTTCCTGAAATCATGAATTATTCCTTAAATTGCACTTTTCCAAATTGCTCTCATCAAATTGATGAAGGGTGTGCAGTTATCGCTGCTCTAAAAAATGGCGATATTAAAGAAAGTAGATACAATAATTTTATCTTTTTAAGCAACCAAGAGAAAAGTAAATGAATGAAAAAACACATTTTGGCTTTAAAAAAGTCGATGTTAATAAAAAAGCTGATCATGTTAGAGATGTCTTTCATTCTGTTGCTGAGGAATATGATTTGATGAATGATGCTATGTCATTTGGCATGCATAGACTTTGGAAAAAAATGTTAATTGAGCTCTCTGAGTTAAGCGAAGGCTCTGTAGCTCTCGATATTGCAAGTGGTACAGCGGATATTCCAGGATTAATTAATAAAAAATTTAAATCTGTATCAATGCATGTAACAGATATTAATGCATCAATGCTTGCTCTTGGGAAAGATCGCGCAATTAATGAAAACTTCTTTCATAATTGCAGTTTTGCCCTAGCATCAGGCGAGAACCTTCCTTATCAGGACCAAACTTTTGATTTGGTTACTATTGGGTTTGGACTTCGCAATTTTACCAACAAGCAAAAAGGACTTAGAGAAATGAGAAGAGTCTTAAAACCTGATGGTGTCTTATTAATTCTAGAATTTTCTAAGCCTACAAATTCCTTTTTTTCTAAAATTTATGATTGGTATTCCTTTAATGTTATACCTAAATTGGGGAGCCTTTTAGCAAATGATTCTGAAAGTTATCAATACCTTGCCGAATCAATAAGAATGCATCCTGATCAAGAAACACTAACAGATATGGTTCTTGATGCTGGCTTCGATGAGTGTAAATTTTATAATCTTGTAAATGGTGTTGTCGCTATTCATAAAGCGAAATAATTATGCACATAACATTAAATAAATTTTTAAAAGAACTGGAATCTTTATCTCCTGGTGCTTTAAATCAAATTGAGAACCTTTATCCCCTTGATTTTAATATCGAGGTTTCTTCTTTATCTAAATTTTCTGTTTCTTTAAGTGATGACAAGCAAGCCTTTAATTTCTTTGGACATTCACACCCAAGCTTTTCCTTGAAATTAAATATTTATACTCTGTTGAATGCATTAAACAATAAACAAATTCCAACAAAATCTATTTCTGGGGATGTGGAGAATGCATTAATTTTATTAGGTGCAATAACAAATATTGATATTGATTTAGAGCTTCTAATCTATAAATATTTTGGAGATATACCTGCGTTAATTTTAAGAAAAGTAATTTCTTCTGAATCACAAGGGAAGGGATCTTTAGCACATGAAAATGAATCAAATAAAATCCTTGAATCTTTTAGGGATATTTCGATAAGGCTTGATAGACTTGAGCATGTTTTAATAAATCAATGAATATTCTTCTTTCAATTCTGGATTGCATAAAAATTATCTTTCATGCATTTAGATATGGTGTTGTAAATATACCAACCGATAAGAGCAACTCCTTTATAATTAAAGCAATCGGCCTAATGAATCCCTTTTTTATCCTTAATAAAAAAATCCCTCATGGCCTTAGAATTAGAAATTTTTTAGAAAGTTTGGGTCCAATTTTCATAAAATTTGGTCAATTGCTCTCAACAAGAACAGACGCTTTACCAATTGAAATAACCTCTCATCTAAAGGACTTGACTGATCAATGCAATCCATTTTCAACTAAGCTAGCAAAAGAAATAATTGAAAACAGTCTAAAAATTAAAATTGATGATGTTTTTGAGGAATTTGAAGATATTCCATTGGCGGCTGCATCATTGGCTCAAGTTCACAGGGCAAAGCTAAAAAACACGTCTGAGAGAGTTGTGATTAAAGTCTTAAGGCCTAGCATCCATAGACGAGTTAAAAGAAATGTGAGGGTGATGAAGGCCGGAGGCTTTTTAATTAACTTATTTTACAAAGAAAGTGACAGACTGAAGCTTAAGGATGTTATTGATGATTATGAAAAAACAATTTTTAAAGAGTTAGATTTAAAAGTTGAGGCAGCAAACACTACAGTCACTAAGAAAAACTTTGCTAATTCAGAGTTATTATTTATTCCAAAAGTTTTCTGGGACCAGACTACACCAGATGTTTTAACCCTAGAGGAAATAGATGGAATAGCATGCACAGACATTGATTCAATGGACAAGCTTGGCATTGATCGAAAAATTCTTGCTGAAAATGGAGTAAAAATATTTTTAGATCAAGTTTTCAGAGATAATTTTTTTCATGCTGATATGCACCCTGGTAATATTTTTGTTAGCAAAGAAAATGTAACTCAACCAAGTTATATAGCAATTGACTGCGCTATAGTTGGGTCCCTTAGCAGAGAGGATCAGTATAATTTAGCAAGAATGCTACAAGCTACATTGAAACAAGACTATTATAAATTATCTGAGCTTTTCATAGGTGCTGGATGGGTGTCTTATCAAACCAATAAAGCAGAATTAGAACAAGCCTTGAGAGCAACCTGTGAACCTATTTTTGAAAAGCCTCTATCAGAAATTGAATTTGGAAATTTGTTGCTTTATTTATTTGACTCAACAAGACAATTTGGCTTGTCAGTTCAACCCTCACTAATTCTTTTACAAAAAACACTCCTACACATAGAAGGTATGGGCAGAGAAATATATGCTGATCTTGATTTCTGGGGTCTTGCTGAGCCCTACCTTGATCAATGGATTAATAAGCAATTCAGTCCCCTCAAACTAAAAGAGTTTCTAGAAAATAACCATTACGAAATTTTAGATAAAGCATCTTCTTTGCCGAGTGAGATTTTTGAATTACTTGATAACATAAAATTTCTAGCAAATGATGGGAAAAAGAATACAGATCTTGTTAAAAAGCTTGAAGCAAGTCTTCAAAATCAGCGAAAATGGCAAAATCTAACTATACTTACACTTACAGGTATCATTATGATTCTTGCAGTAACATTGATGGTATGAAGATCAGGAGTTAATTATGGGAATAGGTGGAATAAGTTTTTGGCAAATATTAATTATATTAGTTGTGATACTCATTTTATTTGGCGGTAAAAAAATCAGGACCATGGGCTCAGATTTAGGAGAGGGTCTTAAAGGATTTAAAAAAGCTATCAAAGATGAAGACTCAGCCAAAGACTCTGAATCTAAATCAGACGATCAATAAAAATTGTTACAAATTGGATTTCTTGAAATTCTAATTATCCTGGTTGTCGGGATAATAGTTATCGGCCCAGATAAACTCCCAGGATTCATAAAATCTATAGTGAAAACCTTTACTAGGTTACAAAATAAGTTTTTTGAACTTAGATCCTCGTTAGAGAGAGACATTGGTGCTGAAGATCTAAAGCAGGATATTTTTAATGAACTAAAGATGGAAGAGCTCGAAAAGGAAGAAGATGACAGATCCAAATGACATGACGTTCATTGAGCATTTAAAAGAATTGCGCTCAAGAATAATTAGAATGTTTTTATTTACAGGATTTATCCTAGTGTTTAGTTTGCCATTTACTAACTACATTTATGCTTTTATATCATCTCCTTTGATGGAGTTAATGCCTGCTGGAAGTGCCATGATTGCAACTGAGGTTGCTTCACCGTTTCTTGCTCCGCTGAGAGTAACAATTTATACAGCGTTATTGATATCAGTTCCTTATTTTTTTATTGAGCTTTGGGGGTTTATTTCTCCTGGACTCTACAAAAGAGAGAAGGCTTTTGTCGGGCCTTTAATTCTCTCTTCGATAATACTTTTTTACGCAGGCATTATTTTTGCTTATTTTGTTGTAAACCCTATTATTTTGAGCTTTTTTATTTCCACTGCTCCTGACTCTATCCAAGTAATGACAGACATAAACAAATATTTAGATTTTGTACTAAAACTTTTTTTTGCTTTTGGTTTTGCTTTTGAAGTTCCTGTAGCAACATTTCTAGTTATTACTACTGGATTGGTATCCAAACAACGCATCAAGATCATGAGACCATATTTAATTATCAGTTTTTTTATTATTGGAATGTTTTTAACTCCTCCAGATATTTTCTCTCAATTGTTCTTAGCCTTACCTATGTGGCTGCTTTTTGAGATAGGTCTTATGGTGTCACAAGAGCCAAAAAGCTAGTCTTTTGGAAAATCGACATTGAGCCTTTCTATCCAAGTATCTGAAGAAGGCATTTGAGCAGATAAAATCATTTCTAATAATTCTTTTGGGTCATCGTGAACAAAAATTTGATTTTGATTTTCAAGAGACACAAATTCCTCATCAACTGAATGCTGTAACCAACTTAAAAAACCATCATAGTAACCATTAATATTTAATAGGCCCACAGGTTTATTTATTCCTCCTAGTTGATTGCTAACCATCACTTCTAGAAGCTCATCCATAGAGCCTACACCCCCTGGCAACACAATAAAAGCGTCGCTCATTTCTAAAAATTTTTCTTTTCTTTCAAAAAGAGAATGTGTGATGATTGTTTCATCTATATTGGGATTAGTAAGTTCAAATTCATGCAGTGACTTCAATGTAATTCCTGTAGCTCTTCCGCCATTCTCAATGGCAGTATCAGCAACAATTTTCATCAAGCCAACATTGCCACCTCCAAATATTACTTCTAAATCTTTCTCAGCCATCATTTTGCCAATTTGCTGAGCGGCAATTTTATAGTCAGGCGATTTACCTAGATGCGCGCCACAAAATACTGATATTTTTTTAATTGTCATGATGGAAGTCCTAAAATATGTTTTGAAATAATATTTAACTGAACCTCTGAGCTTCCACCAGCAATAGTATAAGCCTTAGAATAGAAAAAAGATTTAGCAATTTCTTGTTTTGATCCTTGGCTTTTTTCAACAATCTCTAAGCCTCCCGCTCCAAGACTTGCAACATTAAGCTCCCATCTAGTCTGAGTTTCTTCTGTGCTGATATATTTCAATATAAGTGCCGCAGGAGAAAAACCGCTCTTTGCTTCAATACCAGTTCTGGCCATGGTTAAATCAATTAAATGATTACGCATTTCATGTTTAATTATTTTTTTATGCAGTTTAAGCTGGCCTGATGTACCTAAAACTTGGCTATTTTTATAAGTTTTAATAGGTTCAATATCTACTGCACCCTCGCTACCAAGATCTGCCATCATGGTTCTCTCAAATTCCAAGAGTCTTTTTGCTACTTTCCAACCATCATTTTCGTTAGCAATCATATGAGATTGTTGTGCTAAAACATTATCAAAAAAAACTTGGCAAAAAGGAGATTGGCCGCTAAGAAGTTTAATTGGCTTTATTTCTAAATTGGGCTGCCTTAAATTTAACAGAATAAAAGATATGCCGGCTTGTTTCTTTTGTGTTTTAGCCGTTCTTACTAAACAATACATCCAATCAGCCTTATTAGCTTCAGATGTCCAAATTTTTGATCCATTTATAATATATTGATTACCTTTTAGCTTAGCTGAAGTCGAAATATTGGCTAAATCTGACCCAGCTCCTGGTTCAGAAAATCCCTGGCACCACCATATCTCACCTCGTGAAATCTTTGGTAAAAATTCTTTTTTTTGATTATCAGTGCCGAATTCTAAAATAACGGGTCCTAACATCGAGATGCCGAAATTAATTTGAGCAGGCCTGCATTCAAAATATTTGAGGCGGCTTCTTAGAATCTTTGACTCTTCAAAACTTAAGCCACCCCCTCCATATTTAACAGGCCATTCAGGGGTGCACCAGCCCTTTGAGACCATTGCCTCAAACCAAATCTTTGAATCCTTTGTAGGAAAATTAATATCTGAAGAAGCCCAAACCTGCTCAGAAACAGGCATGGGTGTTCTCATTGACTGAGGGCAATGCTCTTCTATCCATGCATCTACTTCTGTTGTAAAACTTTTTAATTGATCGGTCATGAATTTACATCTTAAACGAAAAGGTCACGGGCCCTGCATTAACTGAGTGAATATCCATATCAGACCCAAAAACTCCTGATTTAAAGCGAATGGGTGCTTTATTCAGCCTTTCTACCAATAAATTATAAAGAAAATTTGCTTTACCAGTTGCAGCTGCCCTATGAAAGCTGGGTTTATTACCTTTATCCGTTACCGCTGCTAAAGTAAATTGACTAATAATCATCAATTCTCCGTCTATCTCCTTTAAACTTGCGGACATTATGTTGTTATCTCCTTTAAAAAAGGAAAAATTTATAATTTTAGATATAAATTTATCAATCACCTCTTCTTCATCGCCTGCTTCAAAACATAGGTAAGCTAAAATGCCTTCATTGATTGAAGCATGGGTTTTGCCATCAATACATATTTTTGCAGATGAAACTCTTTGAGCTAATGCTTGCAAAAGTTTTTAGCTCAGTTTTCTAGGCCTGAATTCCAAGCGCCTTTTGCTGCCAGCTTGTTCATTAATGCTCTGTGAGACAATGCATCTTGAGCTTGTTGAACATTCTCTTTCTTGCCAAGCCACGCTTTTAAAGATGGTTGCTGCAAAGCTCTGCCATAAGAAAAGCTTAATTTCCATGGAAAACCACCAATCTTATTCATAGCATCTAGATGAGCTGTAGCATCAACATCAGATTGACCGCCAGAAAGGAAAGTTATCCCTGGAAGATCTGATGGAACATTTTCATTTAGGCATTTTACTGACAGCTCTGCTACTTCTTGAACTGAAGCTTGGCTTTCAGCCATGGATCCAGAAGTGACCATATTAGGTTTTAGGATTGTCCCTGCAATATTCACTCCCTCATCCTTTAAGCATTCAAAAAGTGATTGCAGAGCTCGGCAAGTTACCTCATAGCATCGATCGATTGGATGAACTCCATCCATTAAAACCTCGGGTTCAACCATAGGAACCATATTGTTGTTTTGAACAACTTTTGCGTATTTTGCTAATGCGCTCATATTAGCCTCAATGCACTCATCAGTAGGAATATTGTCAGATATTTTAATCACCGCTCTCCACTTAGTGAACTTTGCTCCAAGTGAAAAATATTCTTTGCATCTTTCATCTAGACCATCCAATCCCTGTGTAACAGTTTCTTCAGGAGAAGAATCTATGGGTACTAGCCCCTTGTCTACTTTTATACCTGGTAGTGCACCCTGATCCTTAATTAACTCTACTAGAGGAGTTCCATCTTCAGCGCTTTGTCTAATTGTCTCATCAAATAATATAACGCCGCCTATATTATTTTTCATGCCAGCAGCTCTAAACAACATTTCTCTATAATCACGCCTATTAGTTTCTGTAGACTCAACACCAATAGAATCAAAACGCTTTCCACAAGTAGGGTTGCTTTCATCTGCTGCCAGAATTCCTTTGCCGTCTGAGACTATGTATTCAGCTATTTCTTCTAATGTATTCAATGACATAATTTTCTCCGTTTTAAAATTTAAAGCCCAAGGCTGACAATGATGGTAGCTCTTTTCCTTCCATAAATTCAAGAAAAGCACCTCCACCAGTAGAGCAATAAGAAATTTTGCTTTTATCTATAAACATCTTAATGGCTAAAAGGGTTTCGCCTCCTCCAGCTAAACTATATGCTTCTGATGATGCAATTGCATTAGCTAAATCTTGCGTTCCTGATGAAAAAAGCTCTTTCTCAAATACGCCCACGGGTCCATTCCAAATAATTTTTTTTGCCTCAAAAATCTTTTCAGCAGCTGTCGGACTGAGCATTTGATCGAGTATCATTTCGTCATCTTGGACCGAATCAATATTGCATATCCTTGAACCATTTGAATCTATACTTTTGCTTACCACAACTTCGTCTGGTAGCAATATTTTCCCTGTCTCGAGCAGCTCTTTTGCATGATTTAGCATTGAATTTTCACAAAGTGAAATTCCTATATTGTTTCCCTGTGCTTTTAAAAAAGTGTTGGTAATGCCTCCGCCGGTCAAGACTTCATCTGAGATTTGTAAAAGGTTTTTAATTGCTTCTAATTTTGAAGATACTTTTGAGCCGCCAACAATAGATAGGGTGGGCGACTCTTGAGAGTCAGTAGCTTTCTCTAATGCATAAGTTTCGTCTTCTAATAAAAATCCAGCGCAAGATGTATTAGCGGCTTGAATTGCACCATAGGTTGACGCATGAGGGCGATGTGATGTTCCAAATGCATCAAAAACATAAACATCCGCTAGATTACACAAACTTTTAGAGAGGTTAAAATCATTTATCAATTCACCTGGTAAAAATCTAATATTTTCAATCATAGAGATGTCTTCATGAAAATTTACTTCATCTATTGATGCAAATATAGGGATCTCCATATTCAGAATTTCTCCAAGCCTCTTAGCGACAGGAAGTAAAGAAAATTTAAAGTCAATAGCTCCTGCTTTGGGTCTTCCAAAATGTGAAATTATAATTGTTTTAGAGTTTTGTTTTTGAAGATATTTAAGGGTTGGGATGACCGCAAGAATTCTGGAATCATCTAGAACTTTGCCATCTTTTACAGGAACATTTAAATCAACCCTAAGAGCGACAGTCTTATTCAAGACATCTGTATCGCTCAATTTCCTCATTTTTTAAGCAGTTTTTTTGCTTCGATAACTATGTTTTCTTCTGTGAAACCAAATTTAGCCATCAGCTCACCTGCTGGAGCACTCTCACCAAAAGTTTTCATTCCAATAATAGTATCATTGAGATTAATTAAGCCATGCCAAGAATCTGGATGGAGGGCTTCAACAACTAACTTTGGTATCTCGGGAACTATAACACTATCTCTGTAAGTCTGATCTTGGAGGTAAAACTTATCAAGACATGGGATAGACACTATATTTACTTTAAATCCATCTTTTTGTATTGAAGTGGCAGCAGCAATAATTAACTGAACCTCGCTCCCTGATGCAATCAGGGTGATATCTGCATCCTGCTCATGAGAGAGCAGGTAGCCTCCCTTTTCTATTAAATCTATTTGCTCCTTGGTTCTTTGCACATAAGGCAGATTTTGCCTCGATAAAATTAAACTATGTGGGGTGCTTGTTGAGGTTATAGCTTCTTTCCAACCCACCGCAGTCTCAATAACATCGGCCGGTCTCCAATTATTTAAATTTGGCGTCGCCCTAAGTGTGACAAGGTGTTCAATTGGTTGATGGGTGGGGCCATCCTCACCAAGGCCTATTGAATCATGTGTATAGACGAAAATATTTGGGATTTCCATGAGGGCAGATAATCGAACAGCATTCCTAGCGTAATCCATAAATACTAAAAATGTTCCACCATATGGTTTGATTCCACCATGCAGAAGCATTCCATTCATCATGGCAGTCATTCCAAACTCACGAACACCATAAAAAATATGATTTCCTTGTGGACGGTCAGGAAGCATTTCAGAGCTAGCTGAAGAAAAAGTATTGTTTGAGCCTGTGAGATCTGCTGATCCGCCAACAAGTTCGGGTAATTGCTCGCAAAAGAAATTTAAACAAATTTCTGAGGCTTTTCTGGTTGCCAATTCTTTTTGATCGCTTTCAGCCAATCCTTCGATAAATTCTTTGTATAGTTTTTCAAAGTTTTCTGGCAGCTCCTTATTTATTAGTCGGCTAAGTTCATTAAAAAGCTCTGGGTGTTCTATGGAATATTTCTCCATCAGCATATCCCAATCAGAATTATGCTTAGAGCCAGAATCCTTGGCATCCCATTCAGATTTTATGCTTGCTGGAATATTAAATGGATCATACTTCCACCCAAGCTGATCTCTAGTTTTTGCAACCTCCTCATCACCTAAAGGAGACCCATGCACGCCTGATGTACCTGCTTTATTAGGCGATCCAAATCCAATTTCTGTTCTACAACATATTAGAGTTGGTCGACTTGACTCTTCTTGAGCATTTGTTATCGCTTCTAAAATTTGCTTAACATTGTGTCCATCTACTTCAATAACCTGCCAATTATAACTTTCAAATCTTTGTACAGTATTATCTGTAAACCAGCTTGCTATCTCTCCATCAATAGAGATTCCGTTTTGATCATAAAAACAAATTAATTTACCTAACCCATGAGTTCCAGCAAATGAGCAAACCTCATGAGAAACCCCCTCCATCAAACAGCCATCACCTAAGAATGTATATGTATAGTGGTCAATTGGTTGTAAGCCGTCCGCTTGATTGAATTTACTTGCTAGCATCTTTTCTGCCAATGCCATACCCACTGCATTGCCTATACCTTGACCCAAGGGACCAGTTGTTGTTTCTACGCCAATATCTAAATCCAATTCTGGATGTCCAGGAGTTTTGGATCCTATTTGTCTAAAATTCTTTAAGTCTTCTATGCTCAAATTGTATCCAGTTAAATGCAGCAAGCTATAGAGCAGCATAGAACCATGGCCATTTGATAGAACAAATCTATCTCGATTGAACCAATGAGGATTTTTTGGATTATGTTTTAAGTTGTATTTCCATAAGGCTACTGCAATATCAGCCATCCCCATTGGCATGCCGGGATGACCACATTTAGCCGCTTGAACAGCATCTATGGATAAAAACCTAATGGCGTTAGCAAGTTCTTTGTGCATGTGTTTGCAAATAATTTAGGACAATGTAATCATAATATGACGCTAGGATTATTTATAGATATATTTGAGTTTATTTTCTAAATATCTAAGATTTTTGCTTGATGAGATGATTTGCTCCTGCATGCATGCTTAACTTAAGCTGCTAAATAGGACATCAAATTTTGGTGAAAAATTAAAATTACATTACTTCATTACCGGGGAAATTATGAGCTATATCTTTACATCTGAATCAGTGTCTGCAGGTCATCCTGACAAAGTTTGCGATCAGGTGTCTGATGCTATCTTAGATGCCTATTTAGCTGAGGACCCTAACAGCAGGGTTGCATGTGAAACAATGATAAAAAACAATATGGTTTTCATTGCTGGAGAGATTACCTCAATGGGAAGCCCTGATCTTGAGCCTGTTGTTAGGAAAACAATTAATGATATTGGTTATAACTCTGATGAGTATGGGTTTAATGGGGATACATGCGAGTTTACTAATCTTGTCTTCGAGCAGTCTCCAGATATATCCCAAGGCGTCACTGAGGGAGAAGGTGAAAATTTAGAACAGGGAGCAGGTGATCAAGGATTAATGTTTGGATATGCCTGTACTGAAACAGACTCATTAATGCCACTCCCAATTGATCTGTCTCACAGACTGGTTAAAAGACAAGCCGACGTTATGAAAAGCGGTGAAATAAAGTGGCTTAGACCTGATGCAAAGAGTCAGGTAAGTGTAATTTACTCTGATGATGGTAAAACTATAGAAGGCCTCTCAGCTGTTGTTCTTTCAACACAGCATGATGAAGACGTAACTCAAGAAGAAATTAAAGCTGAAGTAATGGATAAAATTATTAAGCCCATTGTCCCTGAGGAATGGATTCTTGATTCTACAAACATTTATATTAATCCAACGGGCAAATTTGTTATTGGGGGTCCAGTGGGAGATTGTGGTCTAACTGGAAGGAAAATAATTGTTGACACTTATGGCGGCATGGCTCGTCATGGAGGAGGTGCTTTTTCTGGTAAAGACCCATCAAAAGTAGATAGATCTGCTGCATATGCATCTAGATATGTTGCGAAGAATATTGTAGCTGCAGGACTTGCAGATTATTGTGAAATTCAAGTTTCATATGCTATTGGAGTTGCAAAGCCAACATCAATACACGTAGAAACTTTCAACAGTGAAAAAATATCAAAAGCTGCGATAGTAAAAATAGTTGAAGAAGAGTTTGACCTAAGGCCAAAAAGCTTAATTAATATGCTTGATCTAAAAAGGCCTATTTATCTCCCAACTGCAGCATATGGTCACTTTGGAAGGTCTGATATTGACCTAACTTGGGAAAAAACAGATAAAGCAGATCAAATTTCACAATAATGCTTAATTTAGCAATTTTGAATACATTTGCGCCTTAGTTTTATGTAGAATGCATACTTAAATTTACTGGAGTTAATGATGGAAAATGATTACAAAGTAGCGGATATAAACCTTGCAGATTTTGGCAGAAGAGAAATATCTTTAGCTGAAAATGAAATGCCTGCTTTGATGGCCCTAAGGACTAAATATAAAGATGAACAACCTCTGCAGGGAGCTAAAATTATGGGTTGTATACACATGACGATTCAAACTGCAGTTTTAATCGAGACTCTAGTTGATCTTGGGGCTGAAGTACGTTGGTCAGGCTGTAATATTTTTTCAACACAAGACCATGCTGCGGCAGCAATGGCTGCAGCAGGAATTCCTGTCTTTGCATGGAAAGGGCAAACTGATGAAGAGTTCGACTGGTGTATTGAGCAAACAATTCTCAAGGATGCGCAACCATGGGATGCAAATATGATTTTAGATGATGGTGGCGACCTAACTGATATGGTTCACTCTAAATTTCCAGAAATGTTGGATTCTATTCATGGGATCTCAGAAGAAACTACCACTGGTGTTCATAGGCTTAAGACACTTCTTGAAACTGGCAGTCTTAAAGTACCAGCTATTAATGTGAATGACTCAGTTACCAAATCTAAAAACGATAATAAATATGGTTGCAGACATAGTCTTAATGATGGAATAAAAAGAGCAACAGATATGTTTCTTTCCTCAAAAAAAGCTCTAGTTATTGGATATGGGGATGTGGGCAAAGGTTCTGCTCTTAGTCTTGCTCAAGAGGGAATGATTGTTAGAGTGGTTGAATCTGATCCTATATGTGCAATGCAAGCCTGCATGGATGGATTTGAGGTAGTCTCGACATACATAGATGGAGTTGTAACTAGAGATTCAAAAGACATAAATCTTAGAGTTCTAGAAGATACAGATTTAATTGTAACTACCACCGGAAATGTTAATGTTTGTGATGAAGCTATGCTGCGATCAGTAAAAAATACTGCGGTGATTTGCAACATTGGTCACTTTGATAATGAGATTGATACTCAATTTATGCGTGATAAATGGTATTGGGAGGAGATTAAACCTCAAGTTCATAGAATATTTAGGGACACTTCGCCAACAGACACACCCGACCTTCAAAGCAAAAACTATATATTGCTCTTAGCTGAGGGCAGGCTTGTTAATTTGGGCAATGCTACCGGTCATCCAAGCAGAATTATGGATGGCTCATTTGCTAACCAAGTCCTAGCTCAAATGTATCTATATGATCAAGGCTTTGCGAATGTTAATGATGCCGACAAGCAGAAAGAAATGTTAACGGTTAAGGTCCTTCCTAAAAAATTGGATGAAGAGGTTGCGGAACTCATGGTTGAAGGCTTTGGAGGCACAATAACAAAATTAACAGGAGAGCAAGCTGAATATATTAATGTGCCTGTTGACGGACCGTTTAAAGAAGAAGAATACAAATATTAATCTAATTAGTTTTTTTCTAATAAATTACTCATAATAGGCGGATGAAAGCTCGCCTATTTTTCTTTTTAGTACTAGTTTCTATTGTTGTTATAGGTTGCGGAATGAAAGCGCCTATACCATCTGAAGCTCTCTTAAATATTTAAACTCCTTTATGGATCATTTTCATTACAAAGAAAACGCGCTATTTGCTGAAGAAGTTGCATTAAAGGATGTGGCAGACAAATATGGGACGCCAGCCTTTGTTTATAGCAAGGCTACTCTTGAAAGACATGCTAAAGCATACATAAATTCGTTCAAATCCATGAATGGGCTTGTGTGTTTTTCAGTAAAAGCATTGTCGAATATTTCAATTTTAAAAACCTTAAAAAATTCTGGCTGTGGATTTGATATTGTATCTGGCGGTGAACTGCATAGGTCGCTTTTAGCTGGGGCAGATCCAAAAAAAATTATTTTTTCAGGGGTTGGAAAATCAAGGATTGAAATGGTAGCTGGCATTGAAAATGGTATCCTCTCTTTTAATATTGAGTCTGAGCAAGAGCTTGATCAGCTTGGAATGGTTGCTGCAGAAATGAAAAAAATAGCCCCTGTAGCAATAAGATTTAATCCAAACGTTGATGCTGGCGTGCATGAATTTACAAAGACAGGCAGAAAATCTGACAAGTTTGGCGTAAGCATTGAAACTACAAAAGATCTTATAAAAAAGTGCAATGCGAGCGCTAGTCTAAGCCTTGTGGGTTTAACCTGCCACATTGGATCACAAATTATGGAACTCCAAGGCTTTAAAGAAGCTGCTAACCAAGCTTTAGAACTTTTAGTTGAGCTTGATAAACTAAATATTAATTTAGACTTTATAGACATGGGCGGAGGTCTAGGTGTTAATTATGTAGGCGAAGAAACTGTCCAGCCGATTGAATTAATTCAATGCTATGAAAAAATTTTTGCAGGAAGAAAGGAAAGATTAATCCTTGAACCAGGGCGCTCTATTTCAGCCAATGCTGGAGTCATGCTCACAAGAGTTGAATATAAAAAAAATGATTTTCTTATTGCAGATGCTGCAATGAATGATTTATTGCGACCTGCTCTATATCAAGCACATCATGATATTTGGCCCGTAACAAAAAAGAATAGTGCTACATCATCTGCTGTCAGCCTTGTAGGTCCTATCTGTGAAACAGGAGATTTCTTGGCAAAAAATATTAAAACTGAGAGCTCTAAAGGAGATCTTTTGGCTGTAAAGACTGTTGGAGCATATGGTTTTGTTATGAGCTCAAACTACAATTCAAGACCAAGAGCTCCTGAAATCATTGTCGACAAAGATAAATTCTATTTAATAAGAAAAAGAGAGGATTACTCTTCACTCACTGCTCTTGAAGAGGGTTTAGATGATCAAGTTTAAAAAAATGCATGGGAATGGTAATGACTTTATTA
>JACLAC010021509.1_pt1 | contig 30289 bp, 27 predicted proteins | sample 8027881 | NCBI WGS metagenome assembly JACLAC01 (sample SAMN15725517, study PRJNA655200) | protist metagenome | isolation source: fluorescence activated cell sorting (FACS) single amplified genomes of... | place: Spain: Blaines Bay Microbial Observatory, Mediterranean Sea | collected 2016-01-19 | reverse complement strand
CTATACCCAACTTAGCCAACACGGTGCCAGACGCAATCTCGACATCATGTTCGACCGGCAGCGCATCGTTGCGTTTGGGGGAATGCGGGCCGACGCCGAGTTGCACCTCTACATCCGACCAGATCGTGCCGCCCAACTCAGCACTGATAAACTGCATCCCGTAACAGATGCCCAATACCGGCAACTCGCGCTGCTGCGCCATCTCAAAACTCCATAGATCGGCCCGTGTCCGTATCGCGGACGTAGATGGCAGATCTTGGGGCAAGTCGCCGATCAATCCCCGCTCTATGCCCGGACCGCCCGTAATCAACAACCCATCGATATAATTCAGCACCGGCTCGAGCGCTGCCCGCGCAAACGGCATCGGCAACACCAACGGCGCGCCGCCAACTCGTTCAACCGCTTCTACATAGCGACGATCGAGCGTTTGCTGTCCGCTTGTAGTTAGGCCGCTGGTAATGCCGATGAGCGGGCGTTGCATTAGACGCCAGCTTTGAAGCGCGCGAAAGACACTTTATCATCCAATGCGGTCAGGGCCGCAAAGGTCTCGATGTCCGTGCGCGAGGGATCGAGTTGACTGATCGCGCCGCGTAGGAAGCCCCACGCGCGTTCATTGCTCGGTCCGTACGCGAGAATACTGTCGCAAAATGCTGCGCGCTCCTCCTCATTTTTTCCACTGAGCCGATCACCGAGCCACGCCACGACCCCTTCATCCGTGCCGCCGTCCGCCACTGCAGCAGCGAACTCCTGTTGCGATACCGCGAAAAATTCTAACACCGCACGGTCAAAACCCGAATCTTCACCGCACCAATACTCGCCCATGCAATTGCAATTCTGCGCGCGAAACTTGTCTATCATCCGCGCTAGACAGGCAATACCGCCGACGCTTACATCAAAGGCGCTGCGCGGTGCGTGGCGGCTCAAATCCATCAATCCGAAGCTCTGCTCGTCATCGAGATCTTGCAGATCGAAGAAGGTTTCGATATCGCCGCGCTCGGGCGCGACCTCGGCCCGTCGCACCGCCAGTTTTTCTGCCATCTCACCATAGCGCCCGATATTAGCTCGCTCGACATTGAAACGGCTCTTCGCCGCCGGGGGCTTATCGCAGCTCTTGGCAATCCACTCGCTGAGCTCAACGTCGTTGGGATTGGCATAGGCTCCTTGGCGAAAGGCCTCTTGGTCGAGACCGATAAAATCGAGGATTGCCTGGTCCTGACTCGAATCGGCGCCGTAGCGATAGCCGCCGAGTTGGTCTATGGTCGCCGCCCGGGCCTTATCGGCCATTCTCGCCGCACCAACCAGTCCGAAAACGCTGCGCAGATGAGGGCTGCGCGGTGGCTGCGTCGTTAGATCTAGATCGCGAAAGGCACCCCAGTCGTCCAGCTCAATCGAGGCGAAGACTGTAGTGATATCCGTACAGCCGGGAGCAAATTTGGCGACCCGCTCTGTCAATAGGCGCTCGTGCAACTCGTCCTGCGGCTCGCGCTCGAGATGCTCTTTGTTATAAGCATCTAAATCGTCTTGACTCTTCTTCGCCTTCTGTGAAGCAAGAACCCCCAACGCCTCGTCGTCCATTTCTTCTACGGCCTCGGCGAATTCATCGACTCCCATATTGATAAACTCGAGTACCTCGACATCTAGACCCGAATCGGCGCCGTATTTGAATTCCCCAATCGTCTCGTTATTGTGGCCGCGCGCCTTGTCAATCATCCGCGCCAGCCCAGTGATACCTGCGACATTGGCGTTGGAAGGTCTACGCGGCGGCTGTCTAGTCAAATCCATTCTCTTTAGCTCCTGCTATGGGTTTCGTATCAAACAATATATGAGCCAGCAGATTGCCGGCAATATTTGACGCCTTTTCAGACGTCGCCTATACTCTTTTTTCTATGCCCGAATTACCCGAAGTCGAGACCGTGCGCGGCGCCATGCAGCGCCACTTATTGCACCAGCCGATCACCCGCGTCCGCACCAGCGACAAGCGCCTGCGCGAACCTCTACCGAGAACGGCGTTGCGCGCCCTAGTTGGCGACCGCTTCACAGCCGCCCGCCGCCGAGCCAAATTCCTGTTGCTCGATCTGCAATCGGGCCGAACCCTGTTGGTACATCTCGGTATGAGCGGCAATATGCTCTTCAGGACCGCCGACGAAAAACACGACCATGTCACCTTCGAATTGGATGACGGCTCGACGCTCGTTTACAATGATCCGCGACGCTTTGGCATAGTATTGGTGCTCGCCGAGGGCGAAGAAGCCACGTGCAGCTACCTGCAGAATTTGGGCCCCGAACCGCTCGTCGCGGCCTTCAATACCCGCTATCTGGTCGCTCGCTGCCAACAACGCAAAAGTCCGATTAAAACCCTCATCATGGACAACGCCATTGTCGTCGGCGTCGGCAATATATACGCCAACGAAGCGCTCTTCCGCGCCCGCATCCATCCGTCGACCCCTGTGGCAACCCTCTCCTTTGATGACTTGGCCCGATTAGTCAAGGCGATCAAAAAGGTCCTGCGCGCCGCCATCCGCCGGGGCGGCACGACGATCAGTGATTATAGGGGTTCGGGCGAAGGCGGCCGCTTTCAGCAAAAACTCAATGTCTACGGTCGCGAGGATGCAGCGTGCCGCGTCTGCGATACGCCAATCGAAAGCTTCTACTTAGGTGGACGCAATACTTTCTACTGCCCCCACTGCCAATAAAAAACGCCGGCCCCCAGAAGGAGCCGGCGCGCGGTAAAAAAATGAGCCAAGATTATTTATTAACTTGAGCGTTCGGCGCAGGAGCCGTCGTCGTGATCACATCGTCAAGAAGGCCGTATTCCTTGGCTTCGTGCGCAGACATGAAAAAATCACGGTCGGTGTCATTTGCGATCTTCTCGACATCCTGACCCGTGTGTTTGGCATAAAGCTCGTTGAGCTCGCCACGCAGACGAATCGTCTCCTTGGCGCGGATGTCCAGATCGGTAGCGGTGCCGGTGACGGTGCCCATGATCAGCGGCTGGTGGATCATAATCCGAGCGTGCGGCCAGGCAAAACGCCGCCCCGGCTCGCCGGCAGCGAGCAGAAACGAACCCATGCTCATCGCCATCCCCATACAAACCGTTGAGACCGGAGCCTGAATCGCCAACATCGCATCGTAGATGGCCATACCTTCGGTAACCGAACCGCCGGGACTGTTGATATAGAGTACGATTTCCTCTTTGGGGTCTTCGATGTCCAGCGAGATCAGGCGAGTGACCACCGCTTTGGCCGACTCGTCGTTTACATCTGACCAGAGAAAAATTTTGCGCGCTTTGTACAAGCTCTGCTCCAGGTTTTTTTCCTGGAGGTTTTTCAACAGATCTTCATCTTTATCGGCCATCAAAACATCTCTCCTAATAACGTCGGATCGTCTTATTTTGCATTGGTTTCAGAATATACATGGTAGCCCTCACAGCGTCAATCCATTCGGGTGGATCGCGCTCGCCGTCCACACTACTGCTGCGGCTATGGTTAATCGCCGACGTCGAACTCGGCAAAGACGAAGCCGTATACTGGTACTGGGAACAGCATCTCGACGCCTCCTACGCACTGTTACCCTTCGCCATCCTCAAGGTCGCCCACGCCGTCGGTCCACAGCAAGAGTGGTTTTTGCGGCTGCCATCGATCCTATTGGGCACCGTGTCTACCCGATTGCTCTTTAGACTGTGTAGATTACAAGACCGCGATGAACGCCGATCTCTATGGGCCGCCGCCGCTTTCGCACTGAGCCACAGGATCTGGCACACCAGTTCCTATTTGCATCCCGACGGCTTTATCTTCCCCTGCTGGCTCAGTGCCCTCTATCTTGCATGCCGCGCCCAGTGAACGAATGCCTTGAGTCCATAGGCACTGATGGGCGTGGCCGGAGGATGTGCCGTGCTTTGCAAATATTCGGGCGCGTTCCTGGTCGGCTGACTAGGCTTGGCGATCTTGCTCGACGACTCCAGAAAGAACTGTTGGCAGCGATCATTGTTGCCTCGCCGCTGATCCACGCACAACTGAGCACAGGCTTCTACCTGCCGCAAACCTTGAGTGCACTCTCGCACATTGAAGACCTCAGTAATACCCTCGCGCGATTGTTGTCCTTTGTTGCCAATCCCCTGTTTTTCGTCTCACCCTTGCTCCTCTATCTCCTCTACCGAGGATTCGGACATTCTCTAAAAGAGCGCGATCTGCAAACGCTGTTACCAGCGCTGTGTACCATCGGCGCCTTTTTATTCTTCGCCCTGGCCCGAGGCCAGATCAAGGGCAATTTTGAGTTTATGGCCGCTAGCGGTCGTTTTAACTATACAAACGCTGGCTATTAATCGCCGTCGTCATTTTCGGTACGCTGCAATCAGCCGCGATTGGCGTCGGTCTGAAATACCCTGGTATCTATGGTGCATTGGGTGCGCATACCGGTTTGAACGAAAGCTATGGTGGATTGGTTTCGAAACAGGATAAAGACCGAGAGCCTTCATACTCCTGGAGCGAGCGGCTCTGCGAATACAGTGGCTGGCAGCGCTTCAGCATCGACTTCGAGACCATGTTGCACCACCAGAAAATCCAACTACGAGTGGCCTTGGTGAGCACACAATAGAGCATACCCTTTACCATGGCTTACTACGGGCGGACAAACAGGGCCTATTATACGACAGATGATCCGCGCTTTCGCGACCTAACGGATTTTGCAGCGAATGCAGGAACGACCTATTCAGAGCAAGTGCTCTTTGCCATACGCAAGGAAGGGGACATACCCAATAAACCCAACATAGCCAAATCGTTAACAGCCATATATGCGCGAAGAGAACAGATCGCGGAGATAAAACGGAGCCCCAATGGCAGTGTCTCGGTACCTTATCGGGTTTATTTTTTGCAAGAAAAGAATGAGCGAACAGAAGATTGACTTCTCACTAGCTCATTGCGACCCAATTAAATCAAAGCCCTGAAAACACTCTGCCTTTCAGAACGCCGCCAACTCAACCGTCTCTTGCTATTCTCTTCTTGCCAAATGCCGACGCCATAATACGCTGTGCCAAATCGTGAAAATCATCGAAGAAGGTATAGAACAAAGGTACTAGCATCAGCGTCAGCAACATCGACGCCAGCAACCCGCCGACCATCGTCCGACCCAACGGCGCATAAGCCAGCCCCACCATCTTCGAATTACCCGCCGCCATCGGAATCAAGCCGAAAGCGGTGGTAAAGGTCGTCATCAAGATCGGCCGAAAGCGGTGCTCGCCCGCCTCAACCAACGCGTCAAAACGAGATTTGCCGCCGGCCCTCAGCCGATTGGCCAAGTCGATCAGCACGATCGCATTGTTGACTACCACGCCGATCAAGATCACCGAGCCAATCATCGACATAATCTCGAAGGTGGTATTGGTCAGATAGAGCATCCAGTAGACGCCGAGAAACGAAAACGGTATCGACACGATCACCGATAACGGCAATAAGAACGACTCGAAGAGCACCCCCATCAGCAAGAATACGAAAGTAACCGACATAATCACCGCGAACATCTGTGACTGGTCCTGCTCCTCCAGGGCCACAAAACGGGTACCCTTATCCCAGCGATAACCACGCGGCATATCAAAACCCTGCATCACCTGATCAACCTGGGCAAAAAGCTCCTGAGCGTGATCTTTTGAAGCGCGGGCACTGACATTGAGCATCGTCTGCCTATTTTCGCGGCGGATCCTGCCGAGCGTGCGCTCGACATAGATCGAGGCCAGCGACTCAAGCGGCACCTCACGGTCGCCGCCTGCGGCAAAGGTCAAGTTACGCAAATCCTGTAAGTTCTGTCGTTCGTAGCTAGCCAACTGCACGCGGATGTCGACCTCGTGGCCGTCGTCGGTGTGAAATTTGTTGACATTAGCACCACGCAGTGCGTAGGCAATATTGCCCGAGATCGCCTGTGGGCTGATACCGTACCGCTGGATCTGCTCGCGATTAAGTCGCACTTGCAACTCGGTACCCCCCTGGTCCATATCGGTGTTGACCGACAACAGGCCGGGGATACTCTCCAAGCGCCGCTCGGCCTCCTCGGCCAAATCGATCAGCACTCGAGTGTCCTCACCGTAGAGGCTGACATTGACCCGAGCATCCTGCTCGGGGTTTTCCCAATTGACCCGCAGGGTAATCCCCGGCGGCAAGTAGAGCCGCTTGCGGATATCTTTTTCGATCTCCTTGTAGTCCAGGTGTTTTTTTTCGATAAAGCCCGTCGCCGTGCCAAAGTCATGCCAGGCGACCTGGTACCACTCCATGTCCTCCTCTTCGACGAAGAATAGCGTCACCCGCCCCCAACCGCGGCGAAAATAGGTCCGCAACATATCGACATTATATTCGCCTTTGCGGACCATCACCGTGTCCTCAACGGCGTTCATAAATTTTTCGGCCTGTTGCAACGACTGTCCTGAGGGCATTTCAAAGGCCAAATCCATACGCGAATCGTTGCGATTCTGCTTATCAGTGCGCTTCATGCCTTCCATTGGAATCTGAATACTGGCGAAAAGCACCAGGGCGATGACGAAGGCATCGAGTCGATTGTTCAGCACCCATTTCAATGAGCGCACGTAGTATTTGCGGACCCAGACGATCACACCCAATTCGCCCTTCTCCTCGCTCGTCGCCAACTTAAGCGCGGCTAAGGGGATGAAGATCAGGGCGATCAGCAGCGATGCAACCAGCCCCACTATCACTGGCAGACCGATGCGCAACATCCAAAATGAGAATTCCTGTTCGTCGCTCATCAAGATCAGAGGCAGGAAAACCACCACCGTCGTCAAGGTCGCCATCGTCACCGCCAGCCCCACTTCTCCCGCCCCTTCAACAGAGGACGTGCGCGGGTCGATGCCCTCCTGAAGCTTGCGATAGATATTTTCGACAATGACAATCGCATTGTCGACCACTAAGCCCAAACTCAGCATCAGACCCATCATAGTTGCCATATTTAGCGACCAGCCCATAAAATACAGCGCGGTGATCGTCGCCAAAATCGACAGCGGTATGGCCAGCGTGATGATCAGCGTGATACGCACCGCACGCAGAAAGAAGAATAACACGATCGCCGCGAAGAGCCCGCCCCACAAACCCGAGTTTTGCAGATTATAAACCGAATTGGTCACCTGTTCGCCCTGGTCCCAAAATAATTTAAAGCCTAAACCTTCGAGCTTCGGATGCTGCTTTAACTCATCCATCACCTGCTGTATGCCGTGGGAAACTTCGACAATATTCGCGCCCGAAGCCTTGGTAATACCAAAACCCAACGACTCCTTGCGATCCATCCGGTTGACCCAATCCTGCTTCGGCCTTTTGTAGGACACCTCGGCAATATCGTCCAACTGCAACTGATGCTCGGGGTCAACCACTGTGTTGGCAATCTCCTCGACATTCTGGAAACGCCCCACCGAACGCACGTAAATCTTCTTGCCCCCTTCAATCACCCAACCGCCGGGGATTGTCAGATTTTGATCGCGCAAGCTATTGACCGCCTGTAAGACATTGACCCCGTGGCCCCGCACTTTGCCCTGATCTAGTTCAACCAATACCTCCTTGCTGCGCGAACCCCAGATGTCGACATTGCCCACCCCATCAACGCGGCGCATCGCCGGCTCCAGATAGGTTTCGATCAGAAAGCGCGCGTCGGCCTTCTGCCCATCAAAGATGATCGCACCTTCCATAATCGGGATGTCGTTTTGGTCCCAGCGGCGGATCCACAGTTGCTCGATCTCGTCTGGCATCTCGGGCATGACCCGATCTAAGCGATCCTTCATCTCGGCGAAGGCCCGCTGCAAATCCGTGCCCTTTTGGAATTCGACTTGGGCGTCGCCGCCGCCGTTATAGGCACTGGATCGGATCGTCTTGACGCGGCTGACCTGGGCGATGGCCTCTTCGAGGTGATGTACTACCTTCTGCTCTACCTCAACCGCACCGGCATTGGGATAGTCAGCCCAGACAAAGAGCTGAGGCCAGTCGAAACCCTCAGGAAAGAGCGTCAGCGGAATCCGCGAATAGGCGATGTAGCCGACGACCAATAGAGCGATCAGCGACATGACCACAGTCACCGGCTGATCAACCGAAAATCGCGGCAACGGGTAGTGCTTGGTCTTGTTCATAACAAGCGCTAGGCCCGGCGATCAACCAGCGAATAAACGGTCGGGATCACCACCAAGGTGAGGAACGTGGAAGAAATGAGGCCAGCGATTACGGTCAGCGCCATCGGGGTGCGAATCTCGGCGCCCTCGCCCAGACCTAAGGCCATGGGCAACAAACCCAACACGGTCGTTGCGGTCGTCATCGAGATCGGGCGCAAACGCACGGCGCCGGCTTGTATAATGGCCTGGGTCTTTTCCATTCCATTGCGGCGCAAAGTATTAATATAGTCGACGAGTACGATGGCGTTGTTGACGACAATGCCGGCCAGCATGATCAGTCCAATAAATACCACCACGCTCAAGGGCACCTGTGCCCAATAGAGCGCCACGACCACACCGATCAGCGCCAAAGGCACCGTAAACATGATAACAAAAGGGTGTATAAGCGACTCGAATTGGCTGGCCATTACCACATAGACCAAGAAAATCGCCAATCCCAGCGCGAAATAGAGGCTCCGCATCGAAGTTTCCATTTCTTCGTTTTGGCCGCTGATCAGAAAGTCGAAACCCGCTGGGAAATCCATTCGTCCCAGTTCATCGTGAATTAGCGCCGAGGCCGTGGCGAGATCGACGCCCTGGATATTGGCGGTGACCACCGCGGCGCGCTGCTGGTCGATGCGACGGATCTCACTGGGCCCTTCGTTGACCCGAATATCAGCTACCGCCGACAGCGCAATTGGGATTTCCGCGTTGGGATTGATGATCAGCCGGCGCAACTCGTCTAGCCCTAAGCGATCCTCCTCGCGCAGTCGCACTAACACTTCGATCTGTCGCTCGTCTTGGCGAAAATCAGTGGCGACCTTGCCCTGCACCTTGTGGCGCACCAACTCGGCGACATTGCGCAGAGACAGGCCATAGGCAGTTAACCGATCGCGCTTGTAGCTGATCTGCAATTCGGGATTGCCCGCTTGCAGCGACGATTTGACGTCGACCAGCCCCGGCAAGCTCGCCATGCGCAACTCGGTCTCCAGGCTCAACTGACGCAGTTCGCGCAGTTCGTAGCCACGGATCTCGACCTCGATCGGCGTCTTAAAACTAAAGAGGGCCGGGTGCGAAACTTCCACCTCAATCTGCGGAATATCGTTGACCAGATCTCGCAAACGTCGAATCAGCACATCCTCCTGCAGCGCATCGGCCCCCTCCGCCATACGGATCGTCACTTGGGCCGTGTGTTCGCCTTCGTCCGACGACGAACTCGCCGATCGGTCGGTGCCCACCGTCGTCGCCAAGCGCTCGACTTCGGGCTGTTGCAGCGCAAGGTTTTCGATTTGGCGCACGACCTCAGCAGTTTTTTCCAGCGGCGTGCCCACCGGCAGGCTGAGATCGAGATTGAACTCGGCCTGGTGGACCTGGGGAATCAATTCCGCACCCAATTCGGGCAACAGCTTCTGCCAGCAAAAAACCATTGCGGCCAGCACCCCGCCGATGACCAATAGCCGCTGATTGAGCGCCCAGCCCAACAACACCGGATAGCCGCGCTGGATTAGGCTGAAACCCAATTCGAACAGATAGAGCACCGGCAGGAAAACGGGCATTAGCACCATCCCAAGCAGAAAGAGCGCCAACACGACGACCAACCCCACCAGCATCAACGCCACGTGCAAGACAATGCCGACTAAGCGCAGTACGGTTCCCAAAATAAAACGCACCCCAACCAAATACACGACAGCCACGGGAAAGATCAACAGCTTGAGGATTTTCCACACCAAGCGTTTTGATCCAACGACCCAACGCCAATAGCGCTGCAAGGTATCGGCTAGGATCTGGGGCGCCGCAAAGCCGAGTATGCCCGGCCACACACGTTCGAACAAGGTCCACTTACCGACGCGAGTCTCGGCGGCCCATGTGTTAATCCAACTCTGGAAAGATTGCTCGCGTTTGAGCCAGAAGTGCTCAATCGGCTTGATCAACCACCACAACAATTCAGCAACGAGGATAAAAACCGCCTTTAGCACTGCGACCACCAGCGCCACCGCCGCCAGTAGTACCCGCCACAGAACCTCGTAGACGATATAGGGCAAGGCCAACGCGATGCGCGGCACCTTGCGCAGCGTGCTACCTTCTTCGGCCAGCACCACACGCGCCCGACTCAACGCCTGCAAACGCAGGAAGTCGCTGCGGCCGAGTTGTTCGCTCAACCCGCCCTCACTATTGAGTTGGCGAGAAGCAAGCATGGGAATAAAAAATAGCGCTACGCCCAACGAAGCCAAAAGTGAAAACACCACTGTCAATGCCATATCGCCGAAGATCTGCCCAGCAATGCCTTCAACGAAGACGATGGGAAAAAAAACGGTGATCGTCGTCAGCGTCGAGGCAAAGACTGCGGTGCCGACCTCGCTGGTGCCGCGGATGGTGGCCTTGATTAGGTTGTCGCCCTCTTCTCGACAGCGGAATATGCTCTCCAACACCACAATCGAGTTGTCGACCAACATCCCGATCCCCAAGGCCAACCCACCGAGCGACATGATATTGAGCGATACATCGAACATAAACATCGGCGCAAAGGTCGCCACGATCGACACTGGAATTGTCAGGCCGATGATCAGCGTATGTACGACATTGCGCAAAAAGATAAACAGCACCAGTACCGCCATACCGCCACCGATTATCGCGCTGGTCTGGACCTCCTGGATGGAGTTCTTGATAAAACCCGACTGGTCCGAGAGCAGCTCCAACTCGGTCGCTTCCGGCAGGCGGTAGCTGATAAAATCGGTCAACCGCAAGTGCTCAATGGCCTTGCGAGCCGCTTCTTCTCTCTCCGCCTTAAGGTCCTCGTTTTCCCAATTATCTTCTTTGTCTTCTTCTTCCGCTGCTGCTTCCTTTACTGTCTCCTCTACTGTCTCCTCGACTGCTTCTTCCTCCCCTTCTTTCCCGTCTTCCTCCGTTTCTTTTTCCTTTGCCTCCTGTTCTACCCGCTGAATGTATTCCTGCTGTGCGGGCAAGCCGTATAGCGTATTGCGCACCTTTTCGGCCACGGCGACGATATTGGCATCGGCTTCCTTGTAGATCTCGATCTCGACGCTCTCGGCCTCGTTGACCCGCGTGATGATCTCGCGATCGCGATTTGCGCGAGAAACCTTCGCTATATCGCGCAAATAGACATCGGCATCGCCTTGCCGTGCTACAATCAGGTTGGCGATCTCATCTATAGATTGAAACTCGTTTAGGGTACGGATCAGATATTCGACCTGCCCCTCGCGCAGGTTGCCACCGGGCAGATTGACGTTATTTTGCGCCAGGCGTTGGTTGATCTGTGCAATATCCAAGCCCATTACTGAGATCTGGCGCTCGTTGAGCGCGACGTGGATCTCCTCTTCCAGTCCGCCCTTAATCTTGACCGCCGCCACCCCCGCCAATGCCTCCAACTCGCGCTTGATCTCGTGCTCGGCTAGATAGCGCAGGGCAAATAAATCCTGCGGGCCGTGCAAACCGATGCGCATAATCGGGTCCAGCGATGGATCGTAGCGCAACAGCAGGGGTTTTTTGGCGTCTTGCGGCAAGAAAACGCGATCGGCTTTTTCCCGCACTTCCTGGGACATGACATTCATGTCGGTGTCCCATTCGAACTCGAGAATGACATCCGACTGCCCCGCCTTGGATATCGAGCGGATATTAACCAGATGCGGTACGATGCCTAGCTCTTGCTCTAAAGGACGAGAGAGCAGGATTTCAACCTCTTCCGGCGCAGTGCCCGGATACTCGGTACGCACCGTCAGGGTCGGGTAGGAAATATCCGGCATCAGGTTCAGCGAGAGTCGCTGATAGGATACCCAGCCGAATACGCAGACGGCCAGCACTACCATAAGGATGGCAACTGGCCGCCGAGTCGTAATCGTAAAACCCGATGTGCTTGTAGGGTGGTCCATAGGGCGCTTAACCCTCGTCGTTGGCGACGACTTCGGCGCTGGCCTCCGACTCCAGGGCTTGGTTGTCGTTGACAACGCGCACCCTGGTGCCATCTTTAAGACCGTTTTGGCCAACTATGATTATCGAGGATCCCACTTCAACATCGGCCAATGCCTCGACATATTCGACATCCTCAAAACCGGGCTGCAACTTGACCCGTACCGCTACCGTATCATCGACAGCGAAGACGAACTTGTCGCCGCCATCGTAGACGATAGCCTGCTTGGGAATCAGTATCGCTTTTTCGTGCGTATCGGTGACAATTCGCACACTGACAAAGAGACCGGGGCGCAAATATTCGAAGCGATCGCGCACACCGACCGTGACCTTAAAGGTCCCGCTTCTCGGATCGACCACCGGGCTGATGCGCTTGACCCAGCCTTTGAAACTCTTGTCTGGCAAAAAATCCGAAGTAATAACGCTCTGTTGGCCATTGTTGATTGCGCTCAGATACTGACCCGGCACGAAGACGCGAGCGATCATATCGTCAAGCTTGATCAGGTCATAGAGCTTGCTGCCGGACCCCACCCGAGCTCCGACCTGAACGTAGCGTTCGGTTATCACACCGGAAAACGGTGCCAATATCGCCGCATGGGCCAAGTCGAGTTGGGTCCGCTCGACCCGCAAGCGGGCCTGTTCTAGTTCGTATTTGCGCGTTTCGAATTCGTGGTCGCTGATCAGCTTGCGCCTGAACATCTCTTCGGTGCGCTTGTAACCAGTTTGCTGATAATCGAGATTGACCTGCGCTTCGCGATTGGCAATGCGCAATTGATCGTCTTCTATCGCGACGAGCGTATCGCCAAATTCGACGCGATCGCCCTCCTCTACCGCGACTCGTTCAACCATGCCGCTGATCTGCGGGAAGATCTCGACCGCCGCCTCAGTTTCGATCGTCGAGTTGAAGAGCAAATACGAAGAGATTTCACCGGTGTGCGCCAGGGCGACCTCTACGGGCACCGCCTCAATTGTTTTTGCCAGTGTATCGGCTGCAACGCTATCTGCCAGCGTGCTGTCAACCGCCGTACTATCGGTCTGCGCAGCCGCTTGATCAGCATCTTTACTCTCGCCTTCCTCGCCTTCTTCATCGCCGCAAGACCACAGGGCCATCACTGTCAGAGCGATGCAGGCCCCATGGCGAGACCACCCGTTCATGCCATCCTCCTGCCGGATCCCCGGACTTGTCTATCTAGCTGAAAATAATACATTACTAAGCATTATCCACTTACTCTTACCAAACAACCCCTGAAAGTGGACACTGTCAAGTGAACATCCAGCTCCCTTCACTTTTGGCGACCATCGGTCTGGTCACTTTCGCTACCCGTTTTTTGCGCACCTCAAGCGCGACGGCCAAGCTGCGCGATCGGGCCAGCGCTTTTTCGCCCTGGAGTGCCAAACTCCTTCGGTGCCCACACTGTCTGGGCTTCTGGATGGCCCTGCTCTGTGCCGGAGTGCTCGCCGTCAATTGGCTCAACTTCGGCGCCATGTTGCTTCTGGGCTGGCGAGGTAGTTTCCACCTCAATCGCTTGATCGACAATCTAATCGTGCGCGACGGTCCATCGAGCGAGCGATCGTGTTCTGTTTGCGCCAAACCCTATGAAAAGACCTTTATCCAGCGGCTCAACCACGACTTCTGCTCCTATCCATGCTGGTTCAATTTTCTCAAGGACCAGCGCCGTTCGGAAAGACCCATTTTCAAACCATCAGGTGAATTTATACGTCAGGAGGTTTATCCCATGAGTTATCAAAATGCAAATCCCACCGAAACCAATGACTTGCTCACAGGCGACTCCGGTGCCGTCTATGTCGACGTCCGCTCAATGCCCGAATATGAAAACGGCCATCCGGCCGGTTCGTTCAATGTGCCTGTAATGCACCGCGAGGCCGCTGGCATGGTGCCCAACCCCGACTTTGTTCGCATCATTCAATCGCACTTCGCTCTCGATGCGAACCTGTTTATCGGCTGCCAATCGGGCGCTCGTTCGGTGCGCGCCTCAGAAGCGCTAATAGCCGCCGGTTTTACCGATATCACCAATGTCACCGGCGGTTATGGCGGCGCGCGTAGCCCAGCCGGCGAAATAGTCGAACGCGGATGGATGGAATCGGGCCTGCCCGTCGAATATGGCGGGGAAGGCGATAATAGCTACCCCGCCCTAGTATCGGGAGCAAATCGATAGCCATGGGCAAGCCAATTGGTTGCGCCGTACTGCTCGTCGGCGACGAGCGCCAAGCGCCGAGCGGGCAATTGCTCGTCAAACTCCTCGAGGAAGCCGGCCACACTATCACCCAGGACCGCACGATAAAACCCGACGGCCTGCAGATCAAGGGCGAACTTGCGATGCTGACGCAGAGCCAGTCCTCCCAGGCCATCTTCTTCACCGGCCGCACCGGCAACGCCTTGCGCGATCCGATTGGCGACGCGGTGCGTCAACAGCTCGACCGGCGCCTCGACGGCTTCGGCGATCTGCTGCGCTCACTACTTTACCAGCAGCAGGGCTCGCAAGCGATGCTAGCCCAGGGCGTGGCCGGTTCGATCAAACGCAAGATGGTCTTCTGCCTGCCCGGCGAACTCGACATCATCGAATTGGCGATGAGCAAGCTCGTGCTCCCCGAATTAGAACAGCTGCTCGATCAGATGATCCCACGCGCATGAGCCACCAACTAAATCCCTATTTCCAAGTCGGACTCGACGTCATGGACCAGCCCTGCTTAGTGCTCGGCGGCGGGCGCGAAGCCGAAGAAAAATGCGGGCGCCTGCTCGACGCCGGCGCCCGTATCACCATCGTTAGCACGGATCTAACCTCCCAACTCCACCAGTGGGTTTCTGCTAGCCGTCTAATCCACCACCAACGCAATTTCGAAGAGGCCGATCTCGAAGGCGTCTTCCTCGCGCTGAATACGATAAACGACGACGAAGTCCTGACGGCTAGGGTCTACAAACTCGCCATCGAGCAAAAAACTCTCATCAACTCCTACGACAATCCCACCCATTCCAACTTCGGCATGATGGCCCTAGTGCATCCGGGACACCTGCGATTGAGCATTTCCACCTCCAACGCCAGTCCGGCGCTGGCCAGCCAACTGCGCAAAGACCTCGAAGTGATTTTTGATGAGGAATTCGCTGAATATCTGGAATGCCTGGCAAACGTTCGCCAGCGGGTACGCGACAAGGTCGCCGATCGCGAAACCCGCTTCGGCCTATTGCGTGCCCTCGTGCGCAACTTTCGCGTCGAGGGCACATTGCGCTACCCAACCGACTGGCAGCGGCACGCCGAGGCGCTACTGAGCTGTGAGTTGAAGTCGTGCGGGACGCACAAGTGGTGTGAGGATTGTCCATTGGGCGCTGAATAGATCTACAACCGACGATGTGCTTGGTTGGTATTTGCGTAATCTCGACAACTCCCAGAGCACACCGCTCGTATGTGAAATACGAACACGCTTATGCCTTGCGTCAGCGGATTCTTTCTCTTGCCCGAAGATCCTAATGAGCACCAAGCACAATTAGATCCCGCGGAGGCAGGGGATAGTTTTGCAGCATAACCCTATGCAGCATTTCGTTCTTCAGTTTCTGCCGAACCTCTTGGAAGTCGGAAGTGTGCACTATGTTCACCAGTTCGTCCGGATCTGTTCTCAGATCAAAGAGCTCTTCTCCCTCGTCGCGACCGGGGGACACCGAGTAGCGGAAGTCTTGGGTCCGCAAGGTTTTCTTCCAGGGATGTGCCATAATCTTGTCACAAGCTGGCCCTTCGCATAGTTCACCAAACGACTCCGAAAAGGCGAACGTCCTCCAATCCGACACGTCCTCGTCCCTACACAACGGCATCAGCGAGCGTCCAGCAAACAGAGGCATGCCTGCATCGATCTCGTGCCTAACCAGCGTTCTTGGATGATGGGCGAGTAGCGATTCGTGCATATCGAGTATGGTCGGACAGATGTCTTCGTGCTGAACAAACTCGTCGCGAACGCATCCCGCTAATCATTGCCGGCTCGGCAATGATTAGCGGGATGCGGATAACGGCGTCATAATGTCTGGCGGATTTTCCAGCCAGGTTGTGGTCCATGAGCATTTCACCGCGATCGGAGACAAGACTAGGTAGCTGTTCTCCAGCCTGCCAACATGCTTCAGTCGCTCAAGGACACGCCCGATCTGCTCGTTGATATGGATGAAGTCCGCAAAGTAGAGCTTGCGGTACGTGAGCCAGTTGGGAATCCGGTCGGGGCCATTCCAATGATCCGTGACATATCCGACGGGATCGGGAATAAGATCCTCGTTCACCCTGTCCAAGAATCGCGCAGGTGGATGGAAGGGCGGATGGGGTTGCACATAGCTGATGTGAGTATATCGCGACTGGTCGGCCGACGTCTCATCGATAAAATCGAGGGCTCGGTCCGTGATCCAATTGGTCTGTGATATCTCTTCCGGAAAAGGTAGAGGGTAGTAACCTTCGGTTCGGGTCTCGTTTCCTCCGTCTTCGTCTTCCGACCACGCCATCTCATCCTTTGCGCGGCGGATTCTTTCGGTCAGGTTGGCCTTCTTCTCTCCATGGGCGCTGTAATAGGGCAACTGAGCATTCCAATTCGCCGAGGTCGCGACCATGGCATCGTAATGTTCGGGATATTCCTTTTCGACCCAGTCGTGCCATTCGCCGGTCCGGTTGTCCTCGGTGGTGTGCACCACATCCCAGCCGTATTCCCGATAGTCCGAGTACAGGTAATATTCCGAATCGAACGGATAGAAGTGGATTTTTCCAAATGCACCGGTCCGCCACCCGGCCGTCTACAAGGTCATCATAAAGGTCGGGATATTGGGATTGAGTCGGTAGCCATTGGAGAGTAAGCCGTGACCACTACTAGTCAACCCCGTCTGCTGTCCGGCCCGGGCCGGACAGCAGACGGGGTTATTGGAATAGGCATTGTTGAAGGTCACTCCCATGCCTTGTAAGCGCCTTAAGTTTGGCAGATCGCAGATGTCGTTCATCGCCGCTTCTAACCACTTAGCGCCCATCTGATCGACCATGAAAAAGATGAGGTTGGGTTTACTGTTCGAGCTCATGGATGGTATCCCCTTTTAGCGAAGACCAAACTAAAACAGATCGCGCGAAGCACGGGAAAAACCAGACGGATCAACTCTTCCATCAAACAGTCTTTCAATTCACGGTCGAGGGCGGCATGCTGCAGATCATCGACAAGATTCTCCTGTTCGTGCAAGCTGTTCGACCAAGAAGAGGATGTCATTAGGGCGATCTGCCATGTTATCTTCGTAGATCCTCTTTAGTCGCGAGTTCGATTCTTTTTATCACCCGCTCCAATACCCACTCCTTGGCGATGACATCTCGCTGAGCGTTTAGCATGCCCATAAACTTCGTTTTGATATGATGATCGTGTTCCGGCCCAAAGACACGTTGATTGTCGACTGCTGAATGTAGAGCAGCGATGAGTGGCGCCATCGGTCGCAATTGTTCCCTGCTACAGTAGGACAGGTAAGCACCAGCCCGTATCCGCGCCCAGAGGATATCGCTTTCCAAGGCGCGGTTAAAAGCGGATAGGGTCACCGCCCCCTCGCCGGAGCGAACGAGATAGTTGGCCGCAGCAAGACTGACACTGATGGATTTATCTTCGAGAAGCGGCTTTAATCCTTGCATAGTCTCGGCCTCAAAAGCGAAGCAGGAGAGGCCGGTAACTCCCCAGAAACGCACCGCACTATCCGGATCACCTAGCCGATTCAGCAGTTCCTTTTTGCCCTCCAATCCAAGGCGCGATAGGTCGGCGGTTTCCAAGATCCGCTCAAAGTTGTCGCAGCGGACACCCACTTCTCGGCTGATGCCGTTATACGCCGTGGCCCGCACGACGATCTCGGTTTCGTCTAGTAGTCCCAGGTCTTGGGTGTCGATCATCCAGCCAAAAAGTTTGTCGCGAAGTTCGTCTTTGATATGGCCGAAAGCGGGATCGTCGGCCAGGTTGTAGATCTCTTCCGCATCGTTTTCAATATCGTACAATTCTTCAAGTGGTTTGTGGTCCCGCCAGAATGGGTATTGCTGGTAATCCTCTGGCAGGCCGCGCTTCCTGACCATGATCGGTGGTCCCTGCATCAGGAATACGCCGTCGGGATCGTGGACCTTCTGTTGGCCGGGTAAACAGGAGGTCTCCCAGAAATCGCGCTCCGGCGTTCCCTCCTCTGGCACGGGGGTAAAAAAACCGCCATCGGGGTAGAAGGATGCGTAGGGCTGGTGCGGCAGAAAATTGCGTATGTAGCGATATTTTTCGGTGCGGATCGTACGGATCATCTCCGGATTATTGTCTAGCCGATCCCTAGCACTGCAGACAAAGGCCCGTTTTTCGCTTCTTTCGGGACCACACAGGTTCCGACTGTGCATGTGTTCGGGAACGGGAATGCCTGCCAACTGCAGGGTAGTGGCGCAGAGATCCATGTGCAAGACGAGATCATCGACAGTAGCGCTGGAGTCTACTTGGGCCAGATGGCGATACTTCTTCGGAAAACGCATAATCAGCGGTATCCTCAGTCCGTCATCATAAGCGTGGATCTTGCCTCGAGGATAACCCGTACCGTGGTCTCCCCAAAAAACTACGATCGTGTCCTCCGCTACCCCTTCTTCTTCCAATCTGGCCAGGATCTTCCCTACCTGCTTGTCGACATTGGCAAGGGCATCGTAAAAAAGAGCCATCCGTTCCCTGAACAAGGATGTATCGGGGACAAAACTCGGGACGGGTACATCATTCGGGTCGTGTAGCTCGTCGTCCTCAAGTAGCGGAGAACGCGCTTTTCGCGCGGTATCCGGAGTTAGTTTGAATACGCTGGCATGGGAATCACCCAGTTTATGGTATAAGAAAAACGGCTTGTGTTGGGGACGTTTTTCCCAGAAATCGCCGGAGTCGTAATACTGTTCATGCTCGTCTCTGGATACGTAAAGATTGATGTCATTATCCGGCTTCGTACAGGCGTAACCGGCGTCTGTCAGCATTTTATTTAATAGGTCAACCTCTGCGGGGCGGATGGCCGCACTGCGGTGATGATGCGTACCCAGTGTCGTCGGATGCATCCCGGTGTAGATGCTCGTGCGCGACGGCGAGCAGATTGGGCCGACCGTGAACGCGTTGACGTAGCGCACGCCCTCTGCCGCCAGGCGGTCGACATTGGGGGTATGTGCGTATTGATCCCCGTAGCAACCATAGTTCCAGGCGCTGGAGTCATGGTTGCTGATCCAGAGGATATTCGGCTGTGACATCAGTCCTTTTTCCGTTCCATGTGCAGCCCAGCGTGGGCAGTACCACTCGGCTCTACCTATAAAAAACCTGGCTGACGCCAGGTTCAATTCCCACTCCTACTTCTTCGACCTACGAAAACAATCGACTTTCACCGCACCACCGCGATCTTATCGCGCAATAGCAACTGGCCTTGCCGCGAATGTATCGTGTATACGTAGACGCCACTGCCTACCAGCGGTGCATCCAAATCGCTCGCGCCCGTTCGATTGACTCCGCGCCAGAGCACCTCGTTGGCTCGAGCACCCATGCGCCGCTGCAACCCATTGTCCTCGGTCGCCTGCCACAACAACTCACCGGACGGCGCGAATACACGCACGTGCGACTTGAGCGGCACGCCGCTAAAATGCAGAAATTCGTCGCGGCCTGGTGCGAAAGGATTGGGAAAGACCACAATACGCGCCTGAGGCACCAGCCTCACTTGTTGGAAAGCGCGATTGTCCTCTTCGTTGGCCTCGACTATCCGATCTTCGGGATCAACCTCGACCAGAAAGACCATCTCACCAAAGCGCTGCCAGGGGATACTCAGATCTGCACCCGATCCCGGAACCAAGCGCTCTGCAGTATCGGCGTCGTAAATGACCTTACAGCCGCTCGAATCCGCTGCGCAATGCGAAACCCGCACGCGAATCCCCCCCTCGACCGCACCCAAGCCGATATTGCTAATACGGACGCGCAAATCGTCATTCTGGTCCCCGCGCAAATCCCCGGTAAAGACCGCCAAATTTGGCTGCCCTTCACCCAACCCGTATTGCGCCAGAGTCGCCACTGCCAACTGCGTAGTACTGCGCACTAAGGACCAATTGATGCTGTCGGGCAGATCGGCGACCGAATGATACTGCGAATTGATGCGATAGGCACCCTCGCGTACGCCATAGGTCGTCGAATCAGTCGGGAGATAGTTCTCGATCCCCAAGATTCCGTCGTATCCCCTAGCCCAAAAGGGCGCATGATCGCTAAGCCGGGCCCCTCCATCCTGTAATACGTCGATCGCCAACTCGATACCGTAACGCTCAGCGACGGCCCCCATTTCGTCTACCAGCCATCGCGATCCTGGATTGGTCACCAATTCCAAACGCTGCTTTAAATCGTTAAAACCGATCATATCGAAATTGAGCACGCCCAAAATCTTATCGTCGCGCTCGGCAGCGATATCGGCATAGGCCTGACTGCCCAACAACCCCAACTCCTCACCCGACCAAGCGATAAAGCGGATCGACCAGGGAAAGCGCTGGCCTGCGAGCAAACGGGCACTTTCCAGGACCAAAGCCACGCCAGTAGCATTGTCGTCGGCGCCTGGCGCCGGATCTGTTTCCCATGCCCAGCCACTCGCCGAGCGCACACCTGTCGCATCGTAATGAGCGCAGACGATATAATACCCGGCGTCGGGATCGCTACCTTCAAGCGTCCCTATGACATTATAGGTTACTGTATCTATAGGGGCTTGGGCTTTATTGCCTCGTCGCGACGCGTAGGATACGACCCGCTGTGCACCAATGGAGAAGGAATGCAATGCTACGGCATCGGGTCCAAGGGCGGCCGCCAATTGCGACTGTATATATCCGGTCGATTCTAAAATCTCCGGGTGTACCGCAAAGCGGCTGCGCAAATTGCCGGGCACGCTGCCTAAGACCGGGTCTTTTAAAGCCAGCGCTTGGACATCTGCCCGCAGGCGAGCGGTATCGGCTTCTGCGATGAGCGCAGCTACCGCCGGCGAGGCCGCCTGTAAGACTTTGCGCGTGGGCCGCGAAGCTGTCAACCATCCATCCACACTGTATTTGTCGGGCAAAGGCCAAAGAAAGTGAGACACCGCATACAAACTTTCTATCCGCCCTTCAGGCACCCGCAAAAGCGCCCATTCGCCCCCACCATCAAAGACGAGTTCCACTCCGTCGGGCAGGGGAAGATCAAGGTGATCGGCAATATAATAGCGATCGCCAACTGCACCTCCATCGACGCTAAGCACCTCGAAGCCTTCTATAGTCTGTTGTTGCACTTCGACAAAGGCGATGCCCTGTGCCACATAACGGACAGATCCCTCCAGTGCCGCGATCGCTTCCAACTGCTCGGACGTACTCCAAGATAGCCCGAGCAAACTGGGCGTTGCAAAAGCTGAATGACAGAAAAAAATAGAGGCGCATAAAGCCCCCCTTAATCGTTTGCTCACCGTATTATGTCCGTGTGTTTATTAATCTACAAGGCCGTAGAATCTTCGCTTCGCGACGCGATCTGCGGCGTGGCCACAACGGTAGCAGGCGCTTCGGCCGGCGGGCTAGCTGCAGCTACGGTTTCGCGCGCTTGGTGTAATGCCTCCTTCAGCAAGCGCCCCGGTTTGAAATGGGTCTTGCGGCGAGCAGGTACATAGATGATCTCACCTGTGCGGGGATTGCGAGCAGCGGGCTTGGGACGGGTATCTTTGACTTGAAAGACCCCGAAACCACGGATCTCGACGCGATTGCCCTCAATCAAACTATCGCGCATCGCACTGAACAGGCTGTCTACCATCTTAGCCACCACGTTCTTTTTACAGCTGGCGTGTTCGCTGACTAAGAGAGCCAATTCTTTTTTGGTAATCGTCGGCAAGCGCTAACCTCCGTGGGCAGAATGCCCGCCATGCAGGCTGCTACAACAGAGAGCCTGTCATAGCTTACTTGTTGGGAAATATGATGTTAGGGAAAGTACCTCGAGCCCAAGATCCTGTCAAGATTTAATTTAAATAACGATCGAACCGGCTTTCCAGAGAGAAAAATAACTTTTGTTTTAGTATATTTTCTTAATATAATGTGAGCTTTTTATTCGCCATATTCCGTGGAAAAATTTTGTCGAAATTTATCGCCTTCTTCCTTCTGCCTCGACCGCTAAACGGTCTGATCACCGCGCTATCGGTCGGCGTCGGCGCCCTCACCTCCACCGGCGACCCGACCTGGCTGCCCGTGTTGCTCGCCGCACTTTCTGCAGCCCTGATTAACGGAGCAGGCAATGCCTTCAACGATGTGATAGATATAGATATAGATCGTATTACTAGGCCAGATCGTCCCCTGCCATCTGGTCACCTCAGCGTCGGCACAGCCAAGGCGCAAATCCTCGTCCTAATCGTCGCCGGTTGTTTGTGTGGATTCTGGCTCAGTCCAAGGCACGGCTTGCTTGCGCTGGCGGTCACTCTCCTACTAGGTATCTATAGCATCTTTCTGAAAAACAGCCTATTATGGGGCAATATTCTCGTCGCCATTATAGGCGCAATCGCCTTTTTTTACGGTGCGTTGGCTATCGGCGATATCGGCCGTGCATGGATCCCGGCCCTCCTTGCCTTTCTCTTTCACATTGGCCGAGAGATCGTCAAAGACATCGAAGATGTGACAGGAGACCAAATCCGGGGCCAGCACACTCTGCCCCTGCGCTGGGGCTCGGCCTACGCCGCCCTCATCGCCAGTCTGGTCTTTCTACTGTTAATCGCCGTTACTTGGTTTCCATTTTTTACCGGCACTTACAACGCCGCCTACGCCTTCGCCCTACTACCCGCCAATGGCCTGGTACTCTACGTTCTTGTGCAATTGCACCACCAAGGCGCCATTCTGCCCGATCATCGCCTAGGACGCCTGCTCAAATTCGGCATGTTCGCCGGGCTTTTGGCCATCGTGCTCGGCGAACTCGCTTTTGATCTGAACTGATCTTGTTTTGATATTATATCTCCACTAAAGGAGCCATTCGATGAAAATCACCGATGTAAAAACCTTCCCCGTCTTCCACGGCTCGCGCAACTACCTTTTCGTCAAGGTCGAAACCGACGCCGAACTCTATGGCGTTGGCGAATTCGGTATCACCTGGAAGGAACAGGCCGGCATCGGCGCTATCGAACATATGAAGCGCCATATCGTCGGCCTCGACCCGCTCAATACCGAATACATCTGGCAGCTGCTCTTCCGCGCCGACTTCTTCCCCGGCGGACGCATCAACGCCGCTGCGATGTCGGCCATCGATATCGCACTGTGGGATATTAAGGGCAAGGCTCTCGACCAACCCGTCTATATGCTTTTGGGGGGCAAGATGCGCGAGCGCATCTTCTGCTATACCGGTATCGGCGGCAAAACGCCCGAAGACTACGCGCGCGTCGCCAAAGAACGCGTTGCCGAGGGTTGGAAATACTTACGCATGTCGGTTGACGACCGCAATGGCATCCTCGAACCGCGCTCCGCCGTGCGCGACTCAGTCGAGCACTTTGCCGCCGCTCGTGAGGCGGTCGGCCCGGAAATCGAAATCTGCATCGACGTACACACCCGGCTCGACCCGCCCGACACCATCCGCCTCGGCCACGAGTTGGAGCGTTACGATCCCTTCTTCATCGAGGATCCTTTGCGCTGCGAGAATCCGCAGAGCTACCGTCACTTGCGCAATCACCTAAGCAGCCCGCTGGCCGTCGGCGAACACTACGCGACCAAATGGGAATTTCGCCAGATGATCGAAGAGGAATTGATGGATTACGCGCGCATCGACCTGTGCATTGTTGGCGGGCTCACTGAAGCGCGTAAAGTGGCCAACTGGTGCGAGACTCACTATATCAAAATCGTGCCGCACAATCCCCTAGGCCCGGTTTCGGCCGCCGCTTGCGCCCATCTGGATATCGCCACCGACAACTTCGCCTTACAAGAAGGCGGACTTGTCGGCCGTCCGGTAATGGAAGACCTCTTTCCGGTGCAATTACCCTACGAAGCCGGCTGCCTATTGATTCCAGAAGGCCCCGGTTTGGGAATTGAATTCAACGAAGAAGCCGCCGAGCACGATGAATTCCAATGGCTCTCCGGACCGACACTGCGCCGCGAAGACGGCTCATTCACTAATTGGTAGGCACACATAGACGATGTCCGACAAAAAAAAACTGATCCAACCGCGGACCCTGAAGGGCTTCCGCGACTTCCCACCTGCCCTGGCGATGCCGCGCGAGCAGATGATCGACAAGGCCCGTGCCGTTTTCCGCTCCTACGGCTTCGCTCCAATCGACACCCCTGCGCTCGAATACGCGGAAATCCTCACCGGCAAGGGGGGCGACGAATCCGACAAACAGATGTACCGCTTCAGTGACAATGGTGGCCGTGACGTCGCCCTGCGTTTTGACCTAACTGTGCCCTTCGCCCGCTTCGCGGCGCAACACATCGGCCAGCTCGGAACCCCCTTCAAACGCTACCACGTCGGCCCGGTCTGGCGCGGCGAGAACACGCAACACGGCCGCTACCGCGAATTCTACCAATGCGATTTCGACACCATAGGCACTGACGCAAACGCAGCCGATATCGAAACCGCTCTGGTCATCCATGACATCTTGTCCACACTGGGTTTCGAACGCTTCTCGATTCACGTTAACCACCGCTTAGTCCTCAATGGCCTGCTGGAATCGCTGGGTTTGGTCGAAGGCGCTCCGGCGATCTTGCGCGCGCTGGACAAACTCGCGAAAATCGGCGCGGAAAAAGTCGCTGCCGAAATGCAGTCGACCGCCAATGTCGCGCCCGAGCAAGCACAGAAAATCCTCGAAACAGTGCAGATCAAAGGTTCAAATAGCGAAATCCTCGCCCAACTCGACAACACCCTGGGCGATCACGAACGCGCAGCAGCGGGCATAGCCAACCTGCGCCAACTGGTCGCCGCCTTCACCGCCGCTAATATCCCCGAAAACCGTCTCGCCCTCGACGTCTCCATCGCCCGCGGCCTCGACTACTACACCGGTACAGTCTATGAAACCCTTTTGGACGATCTACCCGGCATCGGCTCGATCTGCAGCGGCGGGCGTTACGACGACTTGGCCGGCCTCTACACCAAGCAACATCTACCCGGCGTTGGCGCTTCTTTGGGCCTCGACCGTTTGATGGCCGCCATGGAGGAATTAGGGCTCTTACAAGAAACAATCGCGCCGGCCGACATCTTCATCGCACAGTTTGTGGAAGAATCGCTCGCACACTACATCGCCACCTCACGCCGCCTGCGCATCGCCGGCCTGAGCGCTGAGCTCTATCCGGAAGCCAAAGGCCTGGGCAAACAGCTCAAATACGCCGACCGCAAGAACATTCCACTGGCGCTGATCGGCGGTCCAAACGAATTCGCAAACGGGGTTTGGCAGGTGAAGGATTTGCGCAGCGGAACGAGTGCGGAAGTGGCGGATAAGGATTTAGTGGCGCATTTGCAGGGGCAGCTTAAGTAGCGGTTAATACCTCGTTCTTCTTAGCATTGAGAGCAGGGGGTCTGGCTACGGTGCGCTACCCTCCTTCATTCTCGGATCGCCCACCTGCAATCCTCCAGCTGATGTCTCTCCTTATCCGGGCTTTGCTACGCTTTGAAAGAAAGTACATAAGACGACTCGACTACCTAAGGCCCTTAGATCGGGCCGTCCACCATAGAGGACATTCCCATGAAAATCGGACTCTGCGCCTGGAGCTTCACCGGCTCCCACAAAGAAGCCAATCGCGACATCGACCCGCATACCCCCGAAGGCCTGACACGCCTGGCCCAAGAAAACAACCTCGCCAGCGTCGAATTCGCCTCAAGCTCGCTGGCCAACCACTCAGATGAAGAATTGGCCGCCTTCAAAGAAAGTCTCAACGGACTCGATCTCTTCTTAGATACCGGCGGGCACAACTACGCCGAAGATATCTCACCACTGCGCGAAGCCATCGAAACCGCCCACCGTGCCGGCGCTCACTGTGTGCGCACCACCGTCAGCTCTATGGTCGAAGGCAATCGCACTGACCAGGGCGCCGAAGGCATGCGCAACTATATCGATGCACTGATCCAGCCCTTCAAGAATGTCATGCCCCTGGCCGAAGAATACGGCATCCCGGTCGGCATCGAAAACCACCAGGACTTCTGTTCCTGGGAATTACTAGCGCTCAGCGAAAAAGTCGGCAGCCCTCAACTTGGCGTGACGATGGACGTTGGCAACGCCTTCGCCGTCGGCGAGCATCCGCAGGCCTTCGCGCAACGGATATTGCCGATCCTCAAACATGTGCACATCAAGGATTACACCGTACACCCCACACCTTCCGGCTATCGTCTCAAACGCTGCCCAATCGGCCACGGCGTCGTCGACTGGCCTGTTATAATAGCGCTCTTCGACCGCGAAGTCCCCGAGGTGCAAGGCTGCATCGAACTCGGCGCCAGCGTAGCGCGCCATATCCGCTTATTGACCGAAGAATGGTGGGCGACCTTTCCCGATCGTCCCCTGGGCGAGACGATCAACGCCATCCGCGCGTTACACCAAGCCGCGCAAAGCCCCAACGACTGGCAAACTCCGCACGAGCGTGAAGAAAACGCTAGCGTGCGCGTTGATTACGAATTAGAACAATTCCAACACTCGGTCACCTATGTGAAGAACGTGCTGTGAGCCGTACTTTCTTTGTCTACGGCGGCCTGTTCGGCGCGCTTGCTGTAGCTATGGGCGCCTTTGGCGGTCACTTGCTCAAACAACAACTTTCCCCAGAGAAATTCGCCATATTCGAATTCGCCGCCCGCTACCATATGTACCATGCGCTGGCCCTACTCGGCACAGCCTGGGCGTGCAAACAGTGGCCGGGATCCTGGATCACTGCCGCCGGTTATCTCTTTGCCGTCGGCATCGTTTTTTTTCCGGCAGCCTATACTTACTCAGTCTGACAGGTGCCAACTGGCTCGGCACCATTACGCCAGTTGGAGGCCTGGCCTTTGTGGCCGGCTGGCTCTGTCTGGTTGTCGCCGTCTGGAAGGAATAAGACCCAGCTTCTCCTGCGCCGTCATTCTGCGAACTACGATCTTCTGTTCGACATCAAGGACCACTTCAATATTGCTGCCGCCAAGTGCGCTGAGGCCAACCGGCTGCTCAATTCCAACAGTCTGGCGCCTAATTTTGCGCCAAGCACTCACCCGGTGTGGCATCCCACATGCCCACCTGCTTGAACTCGCACGATCCGACACTGATTCGCAAGCCTGCTACCTTTGGGCGGGCGACCACCATCTCAGCGCTCGCAGGCATCTTTCCGTCGCCGCTGAACTCGTCGGCAGCCGATGGCTAATATCGCGTCCACTAAACTCCGATTCGGCCAAATCTCCCGAGAGCAATATCACCTGAGTGCACGACATCATGTTCTGCAAGCTACGAATCGCCCATAGACACCAACGTCGCGACCCAAGTCCTGATTTTACCGTGCCCTTCTTTTAGCTTATATTATTCTACATACGCCATTTTATCATCGCAACCTACAATCGAACTGATACTTCTTTACCCAACTCTCGAAGGTTGCGAATATCGCCATGATCACTATTCAGGAAATGGGATCAATGCCTGCAAAAAAAGAAAGTAAGACCCGATCCGATGCTGCAAAGAAAGCCGACCGGACCGCAAAAAAAGAAGCCATCGCCGAACGGAAAGCCAAAGCCAAAGCCGAAGCCGCCAAGACAAAGGACGCACTGGCGCCAATCCGTAATCGCGTCTTGGCACTCGTCCAGGAATATGAAACAAATGCGCCCTTTGAGCATGCCCGAAGGATGGACAAATTACTACACGACTCGTTGCGGGCCATCGAAATCGGCTGCCAAGAAGCGGAGAAAGATTTAGCTAAGATCGCAGGCGGAGAAGGGCCTTGTCGGCCCTCGTTACTCCGCCAACGCCTGAACGACCTGCTCTAAAATTACCCGCAGACATTGTCGCCCAGTGCTCCGTCAGCCTGGCTAAGTTGGCGTCCTTTGACTAGGCCCCGCCTCATTCACCTCCTCCGCCCGCACAGATAATCTGGGCGGGCACCGCCGTTAGCGCTTGCAACAGGTAGATTTGGGAGAAGTTTGATGCTATAGGCGATCAAACGTTCCGCGTTGGCATCTTTGCCGATCCTTTGCCGATGGCTCGCTCCAGTTTTCAGTGCATCAAGTGCTAAAGGATATACCTTCCTAAGACAATCCCATCACGACAATCGCTTAGACCGCCTGAGTCCTATCTTAACGCTTACCGCCGTCTTCGTCCCTAGTTTCGTTCGTTCCCTGACTTCGTCCCAACTGGCCGTCTTGATACACATGGGACGAAGACGGAAAGTAGCTCAGTCTGGGTTGCTTGTTGGGCCTGAGAGATCATTGACGGTCCGATTCTAACCTCTGCAACTGATCCGTTTCCTGCATAGGCACCACCGGATTCTCCAACTCCCCGATGCCGCCCGAAAATTCCAATCGCATCAAATCGCCGTTCTGGATCCCATCAGCCAAATCCGTTTCGGCGAAGACGATCGGGGTGCCCCAGTAAAAGGCCTGCAGCGTGCGCGGCTCGAGTGGGATACGATTAAAAAGATGGCGCTCCAAGTGCAACAATTGGTCGGGCATATTGAGGTTTTTCTGTCCAGTCGGACCTTCTTTGAAAGCCACGCTTTCACCGTCGCGCAAAATATCGCACGAGACCGTGACATCTGAGTCGTCGTATTCGTCCGCCGTCACCAGCACCGGCCCCAGCGAAGCACAACCACCTGCCCAATTCTTGGCTTGGGGCAGGTTGAGTGGATTTGTGGCCTCTATACCGTTGTCGGTCACATCATTGCCACCGGTATAGCCCAACCGTTCCAACTTGCCCTGCTTGTTCAAACCATAGACCGACACCAACTCGGTTTCGGGCACCAACCGCATTGTATCGGCCGGGCGAGTGATCGGTTGCCCGTGCCCAACCACCGCATCGGGTTCGCCCTTGGAAAAAAGCTCGGGCCGCCCCCCGGAAGACACCTCGCGATATTTCTGGTCGTAGACATTGACTGCATCGCCGGTCGCCTGCTTAGCCTCAATCTCGCGCAACTTGGCACTGACCTCATGCGTCACTCCTGCCAGCCATACCCGCAAGGCATGTGGGTGCCCTGTCGGACCACTGATCGGCTTCGTCAAATGGGGGCTGTCGGTGCCGCGATTGGCCAATAGCTCAGGAAAACTCAAATGCCGTGATACCAATCCCTTCAGCTCGTTTACCGCCGCGACCAATCCCTTCTCATCGCCGCTACAGTCGTAATAAATCTCGTATACCGTGCGCAAAACCCCTTGTGCTCCAGTCAAATCCAATACCTCATCGCCTTCAACCACACCCACATGCATGCCGTCGCCCGGCTCGATAAACTGCACTAGTTTCATGATGCTCGCTCCGTTGTATCTAAAGTGATCAACAAACAAAAAGGGGCGCCTCGGCCTTCGGCGCAATCCCCGCTCGCTCAGCACGATCAATCAAATCGAATATCGCCGCCTTCCCGTCTTGGCCGTAGTCCAGGGAAAACTCGTTCACATAGAGATCGATATGTGCCTGCATGACTTCCTCGTCCATCTCCTGAGCGTGCTGCCTTATATAACCCCGCACCACGTCTGGATTGGCATAGGCATACTCGATGCTCTCTTTGAGGGCCTTGTCGATGCAACCGACCTGATCGGTCCCAAGACTGCGCCGCGCCAGAATGCCCCCCAAAGGGATCGGATGGCCCGTGCTCTGCTCCCACCACTCGCCGAGGTCGACAACCTTTTTCAGCCCATATTCTGGGTAGGTAAAACGGCTCTCGTGAATAATTACCCCGGCATCTACCTCGCCGCGCGCAGTCGCGCCCATAATTTGGTCAAAGGGCATGACCTGCAGGTGTTCAATGCCTGTATCGAAAAGCCGCAATAAAAGCGCCGCTGTCGTCAACTGCCCGGGAATAGCGATCTTTTTATCTTTTAGTTCGTCCGGTGCCACGGCTCTACTCGACACCACCAGCGGCCCGCATCCGCGTCCCAACGCACCACCCGAATGCAGCAAGCAATACTTTTCCCGCAAATGCGCCAATGCGTGAAAGCTGATCTTAGTCAGATCCAACGCACCCCTGAGAGCCAGCGTATTGAGCGTTTCGATATCTTCTAAAACCTCTTCGCACACCGGCGCACCCGCGATCTTGCCGTGGACTAGGCCATAAAAAATGAAAGTGTCGTTCGGGCAGGGCGAATAGCCCAGCG
>JACLAC010001604.1_pt1 | contig 30290 bp, 13 predicted proteins | sample 8027881 | NCBI WGS metagenome assembly JACLAC01 (sample SAMN15725517, study PRJNA655200) | protist metagenome | isolation source: fluorescence activated cell sorting (FACS) single amplified genomes of... | place: Spain: Blaines Bay Microbial Observatory, Mediterranean Sea | collected 2016-01-19 | reverse complement strand
CGAAATTTTGATAGTTTTTACAAATTTTTGCGTAGTACAATGGATACAAAAACGTTGAGACAATCATTAAATGCATCTTCCGCACCAATACAGTTGTCGTTGGAAATTAGAAAACCTTCAGTTACCGATCTTCAGAAATATATACGTAAAAAATTAACTTCGCCGCGATTTTTAGTTGGACAAGACGTGTTAGATGGGAAAACAGAAACTCCATCAGGTCGGAGCCAACGGATGATACAGCAACATATAAAACGGATACGTGCCCGACGAAAGTTAAATGGTACACAACGTGGTGGCGAGGATTTATTTGCACCACGAAAAATAAAGAAAAACATGTTGTTCAAACCACAGTTATTGTCTAAAAAGGATCAAACTGTTAAATTAGATGAACAAGAAATCAAAGATGTGGAATTTGTTGAAATGCAAGCAAAAGCCAGCTTAGAACGGACAAGGAAGAAAATATCCAATATCCAACGTTTAGATCAAGAGATTAAGTTAACAGAAACAAATATAAAACGAATGAGGAAAATATCTGATACGTTGAAAGAGCAAGATAAATTAGCGAAAAAAATGGCAATTGAGAAGAGCAGACGATTCAAGATGGAAAAAGAGAAGCATTTTTACGCTTTGACTTTGGATCATATGAACGATAAGCCTTTGCAATCTGTACATAAACAATTAATAACTGAATTTAAACAAGGGATTGAAGAAGACGTAGACGATTATTTAAAACACCCACCAAAATCGTTAAACGATTTAAAACGACGTAATTATTTAAAACAACATAAAAAGAAAATGGCATTAAAAAAGGGTATTAAACCAAAACAAAATAAGAAAATGAAAAAAGCGACGAAGATGGGTGATAGGCGCAAGATAATACCAGATAGTAGTGAAGATGGAAACTATGATGATGATGAGTTTGAATATAAGGATGATACATTTGAGCTAGAAGATATGGAAGATGAAATCAAAGAAAAACAAAAAACAGTTGCAAAATCAACCATGGACAAGAGGGGAAAACAGAAAAATACGAAGAAGAAAACAATTAAAAGCGAACATCTCCTTCGATCCATGGTTAATAATGTTGGTACAGGCAAAACTTTCTTTGGGGGTAATAATAAGAAAAAGTATACAAGCAAAAATGTAAAACAAATTAAATCGACTAAGAAAAAGCGAAAAGGACGTGTCAGTCCGACATTTGCTGAGCCAATACCTGTTGATAAAGATGATATAGAGGAGGAGCGAACTTTGCCAAAATATGAAACAATTATTAATATGCTGAAAAATGCAGTGCAAAATGTTGAAGGCGCCATGATGAATGGTACACCATATAATGACCTTGAACAACGCCAGCAACCACCTAGACAAATATTCCCACTTCATACAGTTGAACCAAGTCCAGTCGCAATAGAAACGCCGCCAAAGCAACCTAATATGATGATGCGCTTGTCAAATAATAACAGCGGCACACTTCAAAAATCAACTTTAATGATGAGTGGTGGTGGTATCTCTAATGGTGCAAACAATTTGATGCCAACGCCAATTAAAACAAATGTCAAGAAAAAGAGTAATGCAAAAACAAAGATATTACCATCACCGTCAAGACCAATTTGTGCAACTTTACAATTAATAGAAGATTCTAAATCATCTTCTAGCAACAACAACAATAATAATAATGACAACAACAACAACAATAACTTGAATCCAGCAACTTTTAACAGTAATAATATAGATGAAGAAATATTGCGTGACATACCAAAGGAATTGCGTATTTATGAAGGGAGAACTGTTGTTGGTAGAGAAAGAAGTTGTGATTTGGTACTGGATTCTAAAATTCAAAGTCGAATGGTTAGTAAAGTTCATGCCATGATATATAGCACATTTGATAATAAAGGTGTTCCTCAAATGCATTTGGTAGATTGTAATAGTACAAATGGCACGTATGTTGATGGTAAAAGGTGTTCGATAGCTCGAGTTAGTCTTCAGAATGGTTCTACTATAATGTTTGGGAAGAAATCAAGAAAAAAAGAGCGTAGGTCAGAATTAGTATACGTTGTTAACTTCCATACATTGTTTATACCTCCCCCAACTCCCAAACGTATTCGTCCATTATCCAGTGAATTACAATTTATGGAAAGTACTGGAGGTGGTGATAATAATAATAATATGTTGATAGGGCAAGCTGCATCGGTACCAATACGTCGTAAAAGTTCTTTTTTATACGATCAATTGCCATCAACTCCAGAAGTTGGAAGTGAACTTCACAACCAAAGCGGTAATATGATGAATTTTATGGAAGGTGATTTCGGTGACATGGGTGGCAGCAGTAGTGGACAAAGCAGTGGTAGGCGATATGAAGATGACGGTGAGCTAAATACTATGGAAGGTAATGGATTCAAGAAAATGGATACTCGCAAAAGATACGAGGATGTAGAGCAACCATCATACATGCAATCATCTGGTGGTGGTGGTAATAATAATAATAATAATAATTACACAAAAAATAGCCAATCGAATAATAGAAAAAGCGGTACATTTCCTTCACTTCTTGTATTACGAGCACCAAGTCGTGGTAATTCAATGAATACTACTGATACGTTATTATCAAAGGCATGGCCAAGTTCAGATCAATTGAATTGGGTCATACGCGGCAGTAGTCGACATCGACGTATTAGACGCCGATTGGTTCAATCAAACCCGGTTGCTGCAGGAACCAACAATAGTCCATTGAGAAGAAGGATGGACGATGGTAATAATAAACTGGAAACGTTGTAAATACCGATATCATATCATATCATATGATACGCCATATGATATCATATCATACGTACGAAAAAGTAAAAGTTAATACTCGTGTATAAAAAAGTGTTCTATCTCTAGAGAATTTTTCCATATTATTTTTTTTAAATTTTTATTGTTTTTATTTTTACACGCACAATATAAGTTTACTACATATACAAATGCAACCTCCACATCTACGAACAAGTAATTGGGGACTTTGATATTATACACCATGTAAAATACCTCGTCCTCGCGACATTTGTTATATTATTTATTTATCATTACGATACTTTAATATATATCATATTACATATATATATATGCATATGTAATTTATTCATCATCACTACTACTATCATCATCAGATGAACTTAAATCAGATAAATCTTCATCACCCATATCACCAATTAATGATCCAAGCAAACCACCTTTTTTACTACTATTAACGACAAGACTTTTTGTACCAACCAAATCATCTACATCATTGTCAAACCCACTTGTTATTAAATGTTTTGTCTCTTCATGGTCAATTTCTACAACTTTCCTATTTTTATTATTATTATTATTATTATTATTATTACATTTCGTTAAATTATTTAAAAATGTTTTTGCCGATGGTTTCTCTGCATATGGAAAATATTCAACATGTTTAGTATTTGATTTAGGCCATGCTTCCACATTTGGAACAGTGGATTTATTTACATTGATCGAATTTTTACTGATTGTTCCTAATGGTTTTCTAAATGTTTTTTGTTGTTTCTTGATGCCACTATTTTTACTATGATTATGTTTTAACGTTGTTCCAACATTTGCGTTTATTTGGCCTAATGGTTTACGTACTTTTAAACCACCACTTTTTTTCCCTTTTAAAGTAGATTTTTGTTTCATAATCATATTTGGATGATGATTATTAGGATTTTCCTTTGATAAGTTTGTTTGATTGATAAAGGATGACATGTTTCTAAACTATAACTTTTTGCGTGCTTATAGATCTATATATATAGTTTGACGAAATTAAAATTATTAAAAAACAAAATGCTCTTGCGATTCGTATTTCTCGTTCTTTTTTTTTTGTGTGTGTTTTCAAATTACGAAATCGATTATAGTAATTTATACGTGAAATTTAATTTATATAAACATATATACGTTAATACAATACGTTAGAAAATAATCTTATGTTTGAATCACACTACCAAAAGAAATATATCTATCTATCTATCTACCCAACTATATATATGTATTGTTTTTTATTTTTTGTTTTTATGTATGAAAATCCATATTATTGACGGTGTGTATTTGGTATTCTAATTCCCTTTTCAAGTATAAATTATTGTCATTTGATAGTTGATGAAGACGTTAGGTGCTATTCCTATGCTATATTCGTGTTGGCGTTTTTTCAAATAATATATTTTACTCCCTCACATGGATTGCACCTGTCCACTCCCTCAATCCGACTGCTCCCATACTATTCGTATGCTAATAATAATCGATCGATGCCCAAAAACAAGAAATAATAAAATATATATATATATTAAAATTATTATCGAATATATGATATACATACATCACATACGTGGAACAAACGTCGATAACACAAAGTAACGACGGAAACAAAAAAGACGGTCTTGCTGATATACATTGTTACATTGATACAATAATAACGTAATAATTATGGCGTTTGTGAAAAAAATTATTCGTGATTTTGAAAAAATTTCCATCAAGTTAAAAGGATGTAAAACTAATGAAGGATTAGGAAAAATTTATAAACATTTAAATAAACGGTTGGAATACATTATAACGCCAAAAAAATTAATTGAAAAAGAGAAAGGCGATGTGAAATTACTTGAATCCTATGAGGAATACAAAGAATCGAAAGAGATACAAGGTTCGTTACAAGAACATATATTGCAGAAATGTCTATTGATTTTGGAGAAAACTGTAACTATTTGTAATTCCAAAAATAATAATAATAATGAAAATAATAACGACATTCATAATAAACAGAACAATAAAACGACTAATGATGATAAAAAAACAAAACAAAACGATAATAACAATACATGTTGGTGGTTTGCCTTTAATACTAGTTCAACCAACTCTATTTTTGACAGCGATAGTACGAAAAAAATTCTCATGAAACCAATTACAACGATGTTAAAAAAATTAGTTGAAATAAGTTCTGCACAATTAAGTGAAAAAATCATTTATTTTCACATTTTTTTTCATACAATTAATATATATATGAATAATAATAATCATCATCAAAATACAAATAAAACGTTAGGTGATATTTTTCAAAGTGAAATTATATGCTCGAAGATACAATCAAAGGAACGTTTAAGAAAATTAGCAAGTATTACGTTTCGCACTGCAGTTTATTTAGAAAAAGAACTAGTCTCGTCTTCCATTGATTGTTATTACAATTTATTTTTTATATCAAGTATGTTGACATCGTGTGCATTTGATACATCATCTGCTGCTGCTACTGCTGATGCTACCAGTGATAATGGCAATAATCATGATCATATTGTTTTTGCACGTTATCAATATAGTTTTGCAACTTATAAAAAATTATTATCACTAAATGATAAAACAATACAATCATCATCACCAACACCACCAGATCAAAACAATCGATCAATTGATTTGAATATATTAACACGATCAATTTTAACATATATTTCCAATAATAATAATAATAATAATTACAATAATGCATGTAGTTTTATACAGAAAATCGTAAATATGATTATTGGTAACCAAGCGAGATGGCAACGAAAATACAAGGTAAAAAAAGAGTCGTTTCTATCTAACATGTTATGGGAAACGTTTGCTAAATCAATGGTGGAGAATGATAACAACAACTCCATGATAAATGAAACGAAATGTTTTATACTCCATCGAATATCTGAGGCATATAAATTTTATATATTAGAAGCTGGAGATGAAACTATTGTACAAGAAATGTGTTTGAATGGTTATTGCGCAGTTCATTCTGTTATGCGTAATTATTTTGCAAAACAAAGCAATCCAACAAGATTTATATTGCATTGGTCCATCAGTTTGTTTGACAATATTTTATTGTTAAAAAACATTGAAAAGGAGGATATTGTACAACATAGTCGTTTTTCAATAAATGAATTATTTCAACAATTCGATACTGTATTTGCTACAAAAGATTATAGCAAGCAATTCATATTGTTAGGATGGCGTGATATTATCTATGGATTGTATAATAATGATAATTCATGCACAATTGATAGATTCCAATTGTTAAAAAAGTCAATTGCAAAATTGCAACACGTAAATGGACAGTACATTAAAACCATCAAATACCCATGGTATATAATGCAACCAACTGTTGCGTTATTGCAAAATGTAGCAACTATTTTTAACATTTATAATGAAACCGATATTGAGATTCAATTGTTTCGACAAGCATTAGGATGGGAAGATCATGCTCGTCATTATATGGCGAAAAATGTATTCGTTCAATACGTCTTTAAAAAAATACAACCTGATTTTATTGATATTAAGTTAAAGCTTGTTGAAACTTTATATAATCAAGGATTTACAACGATAGCTATAAATATTTTGAAAACTATTCAACCATCATCGACGATGGCAAAATCATCAACATTATCCATTTCATATAAATTGTTAAAAGAAGAATTAAAATTGCATACAAAATATAATATTGAACATTTAAAACATGAATTAGAAACTTTGAAAAAAAATGTATGTGCTATATCTAAATTTGATCCAACATATGGTAAACATATGTTTACGATGTCACGTTTACATCATGCAATCGGTCAAATGGGTAATGCATTAGATTTTGCAAAGCGTGCAGATTTATTTTATCATCGTAAAGTTAATCATTTAACATTAGAACCAACAACGATGGACGGCGACGAAGAGGAAGAAAATGATATTGATAATAATGGCAATATTATATCAACTTTGCCTTTAAATTCATGGCCAGTTATACAAACTTATATCTCGTTTTTATCATTCATGAATGTATTGTATCAACAACGATGTTTACCATCATGCTCCAAAGCATATTTATCAACTGGAATCGATTTAACTAAAGTTTTGAGGGCAAACACAAGGTATGAGACGTTTCAATTGCAACTTGATATTTTAACAAATGTACGATGCCAATCATTTATTAGGAAGGATGATGACGAAGAAAAAATAACATTTAAACCATTTCGCATTACAAAAACAAGTAAAATATGTGTAAATACATTAGCACAAGGACTTGGTCATATTGAACATAGTGTATTCATTGGAAATAGTCAACGTGCAAAGTCGGAAATAAAACATGTAAATAAATTAATATCCAGCATGTTGAAATTGTTTTGCTCCGGAAACGATAGTGATGTTCTTGATAAATCATGGATTTGTAGTAGTAGTAGTAGTAGTGAAAAATCATCAGGCTTTCAAATTGATCATTGCACGAAAATATTAAATATGGAGCAAGAAAAAATGTTTCATGAATTAGAATTACATTTAAAGTCTACCAATTATGAGAAAACAGACGATATTGTTCGAAAAATGATGAAAAAATGCTTCCAAATATGTAAATTACCTATTGAACGTGCGGTATTATGTTATTTTCAATCAAAAATAAAACCGAAACAAAATATACTTGCACTTGATTCTTGTAAAACAGCTGCACGTTTTGTTTGGGGTTTATCAATACCGTTCATTACACGTCAAGTATTACGTGGATATGTTGGAACAAAATATTATTGTTTGAATAGTAAGAAAGGTGCTGGGTCTAGTAGTAATAATAGTAGCAGCATTGGTATGTTGGCATTGCTTTCAATTGGTTTATCATACGATTTATGGCATTATAATAATAATAATAATAGCAGCAGCAACCAGAATATTAGCAGCAACAGCAGCAATAAGAAGACACTTTTTAAACGATTTAATCCAACATTATCGTCATTAAAAAATACACAAGAGCATACAATGTTACGTCTTAAAAAACTTCAACAGGTTAATAATTGGGATGTTGTCTCTATGTATTATGATAATCACTTAGGTATCGTAATGACACATGTCAGAAATGGAGAAATAGCTATGAAAGCGATTCAAATAACAAGCAGTCAAATGGAAATATTATTGAATAACTTTAATAAAATACAAATGAATAATGAAAAAACTTTAGATGATGCTTGTAATATTGATACGAGTGATAATAATGCTAAAAAGAATTGGTGGAAAAGCAGGTATGAGATAGAAAATGACATGAAAACATTAATAGAAAAACTAGATGAGCTGGTTTCAGTCTTTAATTTTGGCAATTCCAAATCATCATCATCGTTAGAAAGTAAAATGTCGAATATGTCGTTATCATCATCGTCATCGAAAAACAATCCAATCATTCTTATTTTAGGATCAGAAATGCAATGTTTTCCATGGGAATCTACAAAGACATTTCATGATATCCACGTGACTAGAATGCCTTCAATTCATTCATTGTTAGATTTATGGGAACGAGTCTCATCTAGCGAGAAAAAAACTCAAACATGTTACAAGTTATCGAACAGTTCATATGTAATTAATCCAGAACGTAATTTGCCACAAACAGAGAAAAACTTTTGTAAATTGAAAGATGGTGATACTTGTAACGGCGCGTTATCCGATTTATTATCAGGTATTAGTAATACGGAGCGAATTATAATTGGTAAAAAACCTGCATCAAACGATATTATGAATTTATTAAATACATCAGAAGTATTGACATATTGGGGACATGATAGTCTTATGAAATTTACAAGCTCTGGAAAAGTAGCAAAATCCTCCAATGAAACGAATTGTATTATTTTTGATATGGGTTGTAATAGTGGTAGACTTTATACAAAAGGTCGTTTTGGATCTCATGGTAAAGTGTTTAGTTTAATCAGTGCTGGTTGTCCAGCTGTTGTGTCGAATTTATGGAAAGTTAGTAGTGGTGATTGTGACATATTAGCAATGCGATTATTAAATAATATAGCATCATGTGAAAAAGGTAAATGGCTGAATGATATTTTGAAAAGTTCATTAAAAGATCATGATGGGACAAATATGAAACTGATTGGAAAGCGACGTGGTATAAAAAATATCAAATTACCGTTTTTAAATGGATCTGCGACAATTTGTTACGGTGTTCCAGTCGTATTAAAGATGTGAGCGAGAGGAGAGAGAGAGAGAGTAGAGGGAGAATTGTTCTATTTTTATACGTCGTAATTTATAATTTTTTAAAAAGTACGAGTACTTTAAGTACTTTTTAACCCTAAATGATGTTTTTTACTGTTTTAAGTGTTTCTTGTTTACGTACATGCATATGATTACGCGATATGTACACATGTGTACACTGTATGATACGAACCACGAACCGGTTCGTATTTGATTCGTATTTTTTATGATAGCATTGATATCATAGCTTTTATCTTGATGGAGAGTGTCTCTTGACTTTTAAAAACAAAACACTTCTTACACTCACAAAACACTCTTTTAATTTCTTAATTTTTCTTCTCTTTTCTATTTCTTCGTTTTATTTTTTCAATACCAAAGAAATATTCTGATGTATAATATCCAATAAATGATGTTAAAATGATGGAAATCAAATTGACTTGATGATTTGATAATATATTGATACCGGTAATCCATTTATTATTTGGATGATTTGGATTTGTTACTATACGTTTAATAACTTCTTTGCCTACGGTAATATCAACACTACCACTATATTGAAAAAATGCACCTAATATGGAATCGATCATACTACCAATTAATCCCATTGATCCACCAAATAATACAGTAGATGTAAAGATTTTAAATTTACTGATTGAACGTTTATAACTACGAACAAAAATTAAATCATATATAGCATGTCCTAATCCAATTGATATTCCACCACCTGCCGATGCTAATAATCCAATAAAACTAACACCACCATTTGTACCTTTTCTGTATATATTATTATGTTTATATATATATATATATATGTATGTATGTATGTATGTATTTATTTATTTGTTAGATAATAGCCTTGATGTAATAATAATAATAATAAAAGAAGAAGAAGAAGATATAAAATACATAAAAATACATACGGTACAATTTTCCATGGCATTGTAATTAATCTTGGATTGCTTTGTGATAAGATACCTAATTCAGATGCCCATGTATCACCACAAGAACATGCATATGCTGCTAAACTGAAGCATTGTAAATATGTTTTTAAAGAAATATTTTCATTATCTTTATCGATTATCATTTGTTGATCTTTTTGAATTTTCATTATTGTTGTTGTTGGTTTTTTTCCTTCCACTTCCTCTTCCTTCTCTTTTTTTTTTTTTTGGTTTTTTTGAGAAGAAAACAATAATTGATTACGAAAAAAATAAATATATAAAGATGCAATAATTGTTTGCCATCCACCATTAGAAAATACTTGAATATAATTCCTTCCACCACCTTTTTTAAATTCATTTCCTTCTAATACTTTTTTAATACCTTCACCAACTCTTGTTATTCTAGACGAAGAGAAAAAAAATAAATATAACTGTGTGTGTGTGCGGTTAGTATAGATATTTAAAAAAGCAATTTGTATGTGATATATATATTTATATGGTAATTGTATGGCTAATATAATAAACTTACATGTAACATCATTCTATGGGATGCATAACCAGTTGGTACACCAACAACCCATGATGCTATTATACCTGATAAATCCAATGCGGATGAGCGCATTGCATATATGGTAGTTAATATCGGTGGGACAATTGCACCTATGGTAGACATGTTATATATATATATATATATATGTAATCCAATTAATTTATTATTATTATTATATTTCAATCAAAATTAGAATATAATCTATATAATATATAATTTCAAAAAAAAAAATAATAATAAATGAAATTTAAATCTTTTCTAATATTTACTTTTTTAATAATTAACAAGTAATGGGATGTAAGAGGTTTTGTTGTAACAAACTCTTTTTTTTTTCCGCTTGCTTTCGTCTCATGGAAATGGATCATTTTAAACTCCTTTCCATACATACATCACATTCATCATAGATTTGATCAATAATTGGCAATTTGGAAGTGATGAATGAAATAATCTAGAGATGGGAAATCCAATATCAAAATATCAAAAAAACAAATGGAGAGATGACATCAATTCTATTATATTTATATCATATTTATATCATATTTTGATACTATTATTCCCATTTTGATATATCATGTTTGTATATATCCGAAAAAGGTTCAATATGATATTGTTTTTGTATGTTGTATGATCTGGAGGTTAAGGTGAAATCTGAATATAGAAATCCAATATGGTGATTCTTATTTGGACTACTAATTATTATACTTAATTATATATGATATTTTCCTACCGAATTCCGGATTAACAGGTACACAGGACTGGTTATTGGCAATGAACAAATAACCAGTGCTGTGTAGGCGCAACACTTTTATGGATATGCTAAACCCAAACCCCAACAATCCCGCAAACCCCACCACCAAATAACACTATTCACTATTGAAAAAGATCAAATCTCGTTAAATTTAAATATATATATATATATGTGTGATATGTTAAAATATATATATATATATATAACAAAAGCACGCGTGTATATTTCAAGAGTTTATTTTCATATATTATACCTTGCTTTTTTAGTTTTTACATATCATTTAACAACAACGCATCATATTTATTTTTTCACAAATAATACAAATTGAAATTAATAATTTAATTTAAATTAATTAACGTCAGACAGATATATAGAAGTAGGCATACATTATATATATAGACAAAAGTTGAAATCATTATGGGTGCTGTTGCTCTATGTTGCTTTTGGCATTGTTTCACCACGCCTTTCCGTCGCTGCTTGGGCCCTGCGGTCAAGGAAAAGCGTTATACTATCACATTTTTACCAGAACATGAAATAATTGGTGAATTTCAGAAACAAGTAAGAATAAATAATAACGCTACACCTAATCCTATAAGTAGTAGTAGTAGTAGTAGTAGTTCTACTGGTTTCGATAAAAATAGCAGTGACATTGAGAATCAAAATGAGGTGGAGTATGACGTATCTATAAAATCAATTCATTCATCAACTATGGACTATGCAAAATCAAATGGAATGAAAGTTGGTGATATGATAGAAAGTATTCGTGTTGATGGAGATTCAGATAGTTTTGAACATGAAGTTACCAATTTAGATGATTCAACGTATACGCTTTTAAATGATGAACGTCCAATAACACTTACTTGTTCACGAAAAGAATATAACTGGTTATTATTACAATATTGGTGGTGGGATATGCTCTGTTGTAGATTGTTGTTTATTTGTCCATGTTGGTGTGCATCGTTCTCTTGTGTTAATGGTGATGATGCATTAGCTATTGGTGAATTGTTAAAAACAAACAATACATTAACGGAATTGTACCTATATAATAATAATATTACTAATGTACAAAGTATTGGTGAAGCATTAAAAACAAACAATACATTAATGTGGTTGTCCCTAGGTAATAATAATATTACTGATGATGGTGGAATACAAAGTATTATTGATGGATTAAAAACAAACTATACATTAAAGTTCTTGACCCTAGATAATAATCAACTTAGTGATAATATGAAATATCGATTAAATGCTATAGAACAATATAAAAAAGGTGGATCAAACGGGTATCAAGTGAAGAATGGGATGGTGATAAAGACGCATAATAATAATAATATATTTATATACTACCAACTACAATATCCCTATATATATTTCTATATCAATTCAAAATATCATATTCTCCCTTTAACTATATATGTATGTGAAGTGAAGTGTGAAGATATATATATACATATAATTATAATTATATTAAGATATAATAACAAAAGCACGCGTGTATATTTCAATTGTTTATTTTTATATATAATACCTTTTGTTATTTACATACCACTTAACAACGTTTTTTACGTAATTTTTTTTTTTTTTTAAATTTAAAAATTAATTTAAAATTATTTTATATAAAATATAAAATTTTAGTAAAGGCAGAAACAACAAAATGGAAATAAATAATAAGAATACGACAAAAAATACTGTAGTTTTAACAAGTGATATTGAATTGACAACATCAACATAAATAGATATAGATAGATATACATACATGGCCGTAATAATATATTTTCTAATGGTTTTCCCAGAGAAGTTAATTTATATACCTGGGCAACCTCGTGTGGTTTTCCACAAGTTTAAACAGAAAGAATTCTTTCTGGTTTTAATAAAGTCCGAGAGTCAATTGTTTAAGGTATATTGGGAAGACTAAAATACATAAATACCCAAAAAAGTAGTTCATTTTTCTAAACATAATATCCATTTATTTAGTTTCCTTTAACAATATATGGTTGAAAGTATTAATATTCTATATAATACAGTTTCCATTTTAATATTTCATTTTTATGTAATAAATTTCCAAATACTTTTTCCATCATCATCTCGCTCAGTCTAATGAACAAATGTTGGATGGTATATCTTTTATATTTTTTATATCTATAGATATATAGGCTGCATCAATCAATGTATCGATAGAGAACGAAGTAATAGCAATAGGAAGGACAACATAATTAATAATAGATTATTGTGTACACTTATATAGTCATTTATTTATTTATATAACTATAATATATAATATACCAGGGGGATATACATACAAATATATAGTGAAGAAAATACAAAAAACCAATTTAAACAAACAAAAAAATAAAAAAAAACGAGCATTATATATTATTGAACATGGCATCCAATGAAAATGAATTAATTGGTCAAACGACATCCGAAGTACGTTTAGAAATTAATGTAGATAAATTAATATCTTACCTTGCAGCTCAAGTACCGGAACATTTTAAAAATACTAATGTCAATGTTAGGCAATTCAATGTTGGGCAAAGTAATCCGACGTATTTGTTAAATACAACAAATGGTAGAAAATTTGTTATGAGAAAACAACCACCTGGCAAGTTATCGAATAAGACTGCTCATCAAGTTGCACGTGAATATACCATTATGAAAGCATTGCAAGGTGTGATACCAGTGCCTGAAGTACATGTTCTTTGCCAAGATCCTAGTATTTTAGGGGTTGACTTTTTTGTCATGGATTTTGTGGAAGGTCGTATCTTTGGATCACCAGTATTGTATGGCTTATCCCCAGAGGAGAAAAAAGCATGTTACAAATCAGTCGTGGAAGTCATTGCGAAATTACACATGGCTGATTGGCGTAAAGTTGGTTTAGAAGATTATGGACGTGCTGGTAATTATTTTGGTCGACAATTACAATCTATTTCAAAAGTATCAGAATTGCAAGAAGCTGTTTCAGATACCGTTCCAAAATTAGGTGCGCGCCAAGTAGCAGAGCGTTTAAATCAATTTTCCCCAGATGATGAAGTACAAATTGTACATGGTGATTATAAATTTGATAATTTCATCTTTCATCCAACCGAACCACGAATTGTTGCCTTATTGGATTGGGAATTAAGTACGATTGGTCATCCGATGTTAGACATGGCTAATTTATGTGCCAGTACATATAACGGGCAATTCTCAAGTGAAGAAAATGTGAAAAAGGGAATATTTGGTGGATTAAAAGGTTTAGATGCAAAAGAAAGTGAAGGGATTCCAACGCAAGATGAATTGTTACAACAATATTCAGCATTAGTCAATCGCCCATTTCCTGATCCATATTGGAATTTTTATTCTGGATTTTATTATTGGCGTGGAACAATTATTGCACAAGGTATTGCAGCACGTTATGCTGCTGGTCAAGCATCAAATCCAATGGCAAAACAATTTGGGGAAGGAACATTGGCAATGTGGGATGTTACAAAAGGATATATTAAAATGTTAGAAGATACATTAGATCCTGTTGACCCCGTACCAGTTATTGGAAATATCAAACAAACAGATGATTATTGTCATAAATTGCCTCCAGATGTTGAAAATTACAATGAAAGTAAGTATAATATATATGTATGTATTGCAAGCAAATTATACTCTTCTCTCTAACACAAAGTCCTATACATAATATGCAATATAATATATACATATAAAAACATACAAACAGGTGTTTATTTCAATTTCCATGATCGTTCTGAATCTTCTGGTGGGTTTTTAAGAATGGGAAATCGTGCAAATGAAGGTCAAGCAGAGATGACTATTTGTGTTTATTTGCCGCAAATTAACAAGGTATTATTTGTATTCAAACGTGCAAAAATTAAGACAAATAATGGTTTTCATGCAGGTGGATTGGAAATTAATATCAAGAAACCTATGAGAAAAATCGAAACTATCTACAAAGGTAGGACATTCTTGTTAAATAAACCAATGCAAATGTTAAACCCACGTAATGTTTACAGAGCAGCGGCGGACAAATCAAACAATGATGTCGAACAAGTAAATGTACATATACATTTAGTGCATGAGTATGCTGGCGTTGTGACTGGTTATTCCGCTGATAATTATTATGATGCCATTGAAGATCCGGTAGAACGAGAAGCAAAGCGTAAAGCGGATGAAAATCAATTTGCAAGAAACCATTATGAACAACATATGAAAGTAACAGGTTTTGTTGAAGTTGATGGTAAAAAGTACGACGTCAATGGAAATGGTATGCGCGACAAAAGCTGGGGACCTAGACATTGGTCAAAAACAAAATCATATCGATTTTTAAATGGTAATTTTGGGTCAGATGTTGGTCTATCCAGTACATGGGCCATGGGAAATGGCCATGGAATCATACAAAGAGGTGCTACTGGTTCAGAACGTATCAGTAAAATGGATGTATCTACTGCTTACAGTTCACCTTACATGGAAAATGGTATATTTTCATCAAGTGATGACGATGATGTATGGTTTGATGGTATTGAAAGACCTGGTGGCAGCGACGCCGTCTTACGACGTCACAATCGCTTAAAAATCAATATTGAAACGGAAAAAGGCAAAAATAAAATCGAAATTCATGGTACGGCAATAGGTTTCATGCCATTAAGAAGTATTCGTAATGGTGAACATACATATATCGGGGAAGCATTGACACGTTATACGATTGTAAATGCTACGGATAAAAATTTAATAGGCAAGACAGGTTATGGCATGTCAGAATATTTAGATCAAGGACTTGCACCATTAAAAGAAAATGCAAAATTGTAAAATTTATTATATCATATTTTTATAAATCTATCATAGGCACATATTTAAAAATCTTGATAATATTTTGTGTATTTTAGGTATTTTATCGTACACTGTTATAAAAATTTTACACTTCTCGTGTTATAAGTAATATCTTTTGCGTTTCCAAAAATGATCCTCTTTTTTTAAAAAATGCGCTTTTAATGCTTCATCTCTGCTGCTGCAGCTTTGCTCACTAAAAAGTTACTATACTCATGAATATCAGTATTTTTAATTGCTTGATATTTACTTTCTAATTCTTTCTCTGCTCTATATAATTCACGTCTATCTGCGGCTGTTTCATTTAATACTAAGGTTAATGCAGTTGTATGTTGTGACATTAAAGATTGCATTCGTTTCCTTGTATCTCGTACCACATCTTTAAATGTTTCTTCTTGCGTTCCATCTAATTGTTCTGCACCCGGTTTCGCTTTAATCACTTTCGGTTTTTCACTACATAAAATAGGTCTTCCTGGATCCTCTGTCATTCGCACTTTCACCTTTGTCATCGTATTAAATTTTGGTCCATGTTTATGTGTTAAAAAACGATGCATTAATGGAGTATGTTCAAATGCGACGGTTCGTTGCTTTAATCGCGCTTTTCTACGTATTGGCATTGAGTCTGCCGTTTCTTTCTTTCTTCTAGTAAATTGCATACCGCTCGATGGACTATTTCCACCACCACCACCCCCACTACTACTTTTTAACATTGATGCACCACCACGTTTTTTTTCCTTTAATGAATTTTGCCAATGTTGAAAATATGGATTTGATGGCCTTGTTCCAGACAACCATGCTGAACATGTATCTATTACATTAATTTTAAAATCATCTGTCAACTTTGCCCTTGAACGTGGGTATGAATGATAGAATATTAAAAATACTGCTTGTGCAACTGCATTTGTAATACCTGGTAAAAATAAATCACGATGACCATTATTCACCGTAACTTCATGTAATAATTTAGCATAATTTTCAGCAACTCTATTTTTTAATTTTTTAACATCCCATTTTGCCTGTCTATCTTTCTTTACATCTTTATAAAATTTACAAAAGCAATACCAAAATATATCTCTAACGATTGCAGCGCATGGTTCTGAATTAAAATAGCCACGCCATTGTCTTAACATCCTCCCCTCTGGTATTCCCATACTTTCAGCAACGTCCTCCGCTACAATTGGCCAGCGTGTTTGTGTTGGTAATTGTTGTCTATTTGGATCTTCTTGGAATAGAAACGTTTCATCTTCTACACGTGATACAGGTTCTTGGTCTTGCACATCAACCTCGGTCATAAATGCACCGGTATTATCATTTTTAGCTCCGTTTGACATTGCTTAATAAATTTATTTCTACTATGGAGGGATAATTATTGTTATATACTCAAACGTAAAAGACTGTGATAATATTTTTTACAATATTTTTTTGAACAATAATAGTCTATAAATTAGTAATTACTATTGGCAAGACAGATACAAGTAATGATTATTAAAATGCAAAGTTTGGTTTTGGTCAAAGATTGTGGAACTAATAGTGAGGATAGTGACTCTGTTGACTATCTGCCTGAATAATATTTCTAATTTAATTCTATCTATAAAACAGAAATTGTTGTGATTATTGCTTTATAATTATAATGAGTATATATGTTGGTTTATTGTTTATGTTGTTGTTGTTGTTGTTGTTTGTTGTTTGTTGTTGTTTGTTGTATGTTGTTGTTGAGTTTTTTTTTTTTTTGCTTTTTTTATATAGTATTATATTGATGATGATGGTATGCCATGCTAAATACGTGGTGTAACCGAGAAAATAAAGAAACAAAGAAGAAACAAAGAAACGCTATACAACGCTACTACAGAAAAATAATTTTATATTTGTACTCAAGCCAATTCGCAATCATTCTATCTTACTAAACTCATCATTGTAACAATACTATTTTCATCGTAAGATTAAACGGATTAACGAGTATGTCTCAGTAAATACTGTCTTTGAATAAATTACATATAAATGCTACATCAAGTCAGAAATTTTAACACTTAGAAATGGCGGATATTTATACCAAAAATCTGTAACCTAGGATTTGAAATTGTGTGTAACAAGATGCTTTTAATTATACACTTGTAAAAATGTATGGTTTTCTTCCATATTTCGTATACAGATCTCAGGTGCTAACTTTAATGGAAAATGTCGGTAATTAACAAAAGTATGATATAACATTTTCAGCATTTTAGTATAGTGAACAAACTTAAACATTAACATATATATACTTCACTTCAATATTGCATACAGTATATATCAATATGTTGATACTCTATAATTTTTATTCAGTAATAGGAAACGGTATCAATAAAAACTATATACGCTGATTGCATCGGTATATATATATATGCCTTGAAGACACCCAATAATATTTAAATATAAGAGTATAAAGCATGTCTTGGTTGTTTCCAAATCTCTCGAAAAATGATAATAGGAACATTGGCAACAATCAGAGTCCAATATTACTAAAATTGTACAACAAAAGGAAGAGAAGACTAATGGGTCCGTCAAAATATATACCACCTGAAGGGACTCGTAGATTGATAGCAGAACCACCACAGGAATCCACATTAAAAGCAAGAAATTCGTTGTATTCAGACTTGCGAACACATCTTTTAATAAGTACACCGCCGGATGTCAAATCTAGAAATCACGATGCAAAACGTTTAAATTTATTTAATAAAAGTGGTGGCATGCGAAAAAATATGCGTGTAAGCAGCGGCTTACGAGAAATACATCATTTATCTAAAAAATCACCAACTGCATTAGGCCTCTTGTTGCCGAGTTTACCACCATCAACAGCGTCTTCTTCGATCAATTATAATGATTCTGCATACGATAGCCATGTAAATAATAATGTAATGAAATCGCCCCAAACACCAAATAGTCCTCTTGTTCAACACCAACAGGTAATGCAAGAAAAATTGTCACCAAATGCAAAACAAAAAAGTAGTGATGATAATAATAATAATAATACGTCAATAGTAGAATACAAGTCGCCTAATAGTGCAATAAGTACACGTACAAGTATGACAACTTTCTCCAGTAAACACGTTGATAATCAAAATGTAAATAGCCGCGGCACAAAACATTCTGGAAGTAGTAGTAGCATATCTAGAGCATCCAATAAAAGTTCTAATTCAAGAAAAAGTAGTCGAAGGAAGAAACGTGGTAAATTTGATTTAGATGAATCGAATTTAGAACAGCTAGAAATGGCATTAACAGGTAATACATATCAATTATTATGGAAAAAATATGAAGATGAAGTTTTGAAATCACCAACAAATGCAGAGAATAATGCTGATGACAATTTTGATAAAGAGGAGAACAGCAAAGTAAAAGTTGATGAACAAAAAGACGAACGTGAATTAGCAGCTGTGAACTATGATAATGATATATTAAATCAAGCATTGACCAAAGGTAGAATAAGTTATCCACCAACACCAGATGATAATAATCTTAACAATACAGATTCATCGCTAAGTGATATGATAATCAATCCAATTGATGCAATAATAATTAAAAACGATGAAAACAATTTGCAAAATAAAAGAAACCCATTGCTAGCGAGGCAACAACTTCAACAAATAACGTCTTCACCGGCACGTATTACAGCAGAGTATAACAACGTTACCGATATTGTACCACGGCAAGCTACACCATTGGATAACAACGCCGATGACATCAATAATAACTATTATCACCAACGAAAAAACTTGTTGCTTTTTGATCCATTTACATTACATGAACGGTTTTTTGCTGCTACATTAATTCAAAAAAACTTTAGACGATATTCAGTATCGTTATGGTTTGACCAATTTAAAAATGATACGCTACGAGAAGAAAGGGAGAGGATATTTAATGAGAAGACACATGCAGCAACTCAAATTCAGAAAATATACCGTGGACGTGCAGCTCGAATTCGATTTACTGAGAAATTGTCAGCAAAATTTAGAGCTGATAAATATCTAGTTAATTTTTTCCCAATGTTACGACCAGGTAGCAAAGCAGCTGAACGCGAAAAAGACAATGGAAAACCATTGCAATTGACACCTGATGAAATTAGAGCTTTATACGATCGCCTTGTCCATCTAGGGAAAATGGCTATACAGATACAGCGTATATTTCGCGGTGTACAAGGACGTATTCAAGCTATCGGTAGGGCAATGGATGTTGCAAGAATACGATTGGAATTAGATGCATCTACGTTTTTGCAGTCGTATATACGTCAATGGCTTGCATATAGGCGAAAAAGAAACATCATGTTGTGGTATAGGCATGAAGAAAACGGTACAAAAAAGGTTTTTAAATTTGTCATAGCGACTGTGGTTAAGATACAAGCATTTTATCGACGTGTTATCCAACAATATAAATATAAAAGTACATTAATATGGGTCAATGAATTGCAACGAAAAACAAGAGGAGCATTTGCAAGAATGCGAATAGCAAATTTAAATGCAAAAGCGTTAATTATCCAATGTGCTTTTAGGATTTACTTGGCAAAGGATATATATGACGAATTGCAACAAACAGCTGCTATTGAACAAGGTATGGAACGAGTTTTAACCAACATGGAAAATATTGTAGCACATCGATATTACCATATTAGATTATTGCAAAGTCATGTTCGAGGATTATTAATGCGTATATCTGTTGGTAAAAAGCGTCGTGAGTTTAACTTTTACTTTGGTAAATATAATGAATGTTTAAAAATTGAATTGCCAGATAAAGAATCATATACGAAAAGCTCAAAATTTTCATTTGCTGATAAAATGGCGGATATGACTAATACATTATCATCAGATGATGATGATGAAGGTGAAGGTGAGGGGGAAAAGAAAAAGAAACAAGAAGACATCCCAGTACCAGTTATGTCAAAAGCAGAGGAACGTACGTTTCAATGCATGCAACTTTTACATGTTCATATAGTTGAATTAGATGTTGAATTTACAAAGTTATTTCATAAAAAACACAATTTAGTATTAGGTCGTATGCCACTATTTTGTTTTAGTAAAGCATTGCTTGATTTAATGGAAAATCCACGTAATCCTGATGATGCCTTGGAATTAATGAACGAAGGCTTGCGTTTTGATACCACTAAGAGAGACAGTTTGATTTTTTATCATATTGTCTTTTTTACATGGAAAAATGACAAAATGAATCAACAAAAGGCAATGTACTTGGCGCTTGTTTACCGATATTTGTTAAACGATGTTGGACGTGCAACAAAATTTTACGATCTTGCAAAAGGTATTAAAATATTACCACGGACACATCCAATTACAGAGCATTGCCAATTGTTTCAACGAATTCAAGATGATAATATTAAAAGCGGGGATTCTTTTCACAATTTATTATATGTAACAAAAAGGCGCGTAGATGATATTAAACTTGAGATCAGGGTGCTTCGAAGTGGCGATAATTTACTTATAAGTGGTCAATTATGGGATCGTGTACGGAAAAAACGGGAAGAGCTTGCAAAAGCTGGTAAAAATAATCTACGATATGCAATCAGAGGCATTAAAGAATATCGCCGTATTGTAATGGCAAAAGAAGTAAATGAAATTTTATACCGTTTGGATCGTCCAAGATTATTAAGACCAAGATATGGAGAACAACTAGCAAAAGCATTTTTACCAATGCTTGTGATGACAACAGTAAAAGGCCGAGGTCAAAAGTTAGATATTAAATTTAAACAAGAACCATATCCAAAAATGACCATATTGACAACTCAACGACAAGTATATTTATCGTTGGTAGTCTCACAAGATGATAATGGTGGGTTAAGAATTTTAGCAGTTTCTGAAGATGGTAATGAATACAAATTATGGTTCCAATACAAAGAAATAAGAGAGTTATTTCTAGATTATCCAGTATTATGGTATCATCGTAAAGTTCCTGGGTGGAGAGATAAAGGTGATAAGTTGCTCCAAATGCTCGTAGCAAATTTGGAACTGCATGATAGAAAAAAAATAATAAAACGTGTTGTGAAAGATAAATACGAACTATCGAAATGGGAAAGGACATTATATGAGGAAGGGAATTTAACGGAAGAGGTTAAATATATAGCACTTGATTTCATAAATAGCAAGAAACGTAAACTAAATGCAAAAAATAATTTTGCTGCTATATGTATCCAAGCATATTTTAGAGGCATATTAGGTAGAGAAAAGGCAAGGTTGTACAAAATATATGTCATGTCTACCAAATTACAGCAATTTTGGAGAAATCAAAGAGCTCGATATTTTTTAAACCTATGTATGTGGTATTCAAGAAGATATTGGGCTGCTGTTAAGATACAAAGACAAATGAGACGCTTTTTAGCAATTAAACACAGCGGTATATATTTTGGTGAATTGCTATTACTTCGTACAATTAAATTTAAAACCATTTTATGGAAATTGCAACATCAAACATCAGGAGTGGTCGCTAGATTTAATCGAAATGCAAATAGTATTAGTAATATAATAAATTATGTATCGTATCAAATTGCATATAAACAAAACTATGAACTTGCAAAGGAAATTTTAGCGGGGCAACGTGATATCGGTGATGATGATACTACTGCTACTACTTCTACTGATGTGGAAGTGGAAGGAAAAATCATTGAGAAGAAGAAGAAGAAGGAACGAAAACCGGAACAACCATTGTTAATTTTCTTAAAAGCAATAGTACACTTTTTAACAACACCAGAAAAAAAAGTGGAACTGAAAAATTTGTTAAAACCTACAGTATTATTAGATCCAAAAGCAGAATCGTTTCATTATTTTTATGATATTTATTTCAATAGATACGCATTAATACATTATAATAATACATCCGGTAATATTAACAAAGCTGTTTGTGATTATGTTTTGTATAGTAAACGACATGAGGCGTTGAATAATTTAAAACAAGTTCATGAATCACTTGTAAATGCGAGGGAAGCAAAGCAGTGGATTGAAGTTGATGATCCAGAAGATGAAGAATCCGGCTTAACGTATTGGTGGTGTCAAGCTACAAATGAAACAACACATGTAGGAATGCCTTGCCCAGATGATGCTCAAATTGAACATGTAGAATCTATGATTGCTGTGATCACAGATGATATACGTGAAAGACGAAGAGCGGCTACGAAAATACAATCATGTTTCCGAGGTATTAGTTCTAGAGATCAAAGTGCTGGTGAAACATTTAAATTACTTGTCAAACAAAAATTGTTCGTTGAGCGAATTACTATTGCAGTAGAAGCAAAATTAAAACATGAAGCACAAGAGAAAGTAATGGCTAAACAACAAAAAGCATGGGAGAAACATAACAAGAAATTAATCGGGAATAAATTAGAGCCAATCAGTTTAGTAAAGTATAAACGTTTGATTGATTGTAAGAAAAGAGGTGTGGATTACAATTCGGAAGATTATAGTTCCTCAGACGAAGATTCAACGGAGGAAGATGAAGACTCAAATGATGAAATTGAATCTACAAGTGATTTTGAACCAAAAGCTATTGAGGCATATGTATTTTATATGCATTTATTCTTACATAATTATAAAAAAGCAAGATGGGCATATGAAAATTTTGTTTCTCAAATGCCATTAGGTGATTCATTACAATTTGGAAATTTATTGTTAAATTTTGCTGAAGTTGAAGATGAGGAGGAAGTAGAACATGGAATAGAAAGTATGGAATCATTTATAATGAAAACTGATATGGGTGAGCCCTTCTATGACATTTTTGATCGACAAATATTGCAATTATCAATACGAAAACATCGATATCAAGCAAAGAATATTGCAATGTCCAAATCGTTATTAGCTCGAGGGATATTTTTACAAATTGTACGTAAAGATTATTACGAAGCCCATTTATGTTATCAAAAAGCTACATCATTAAATCCAAGCAATCGATCTATACAATGTGTTTATAATGTATTTATTGATAGAGGTTATGGCGCAATATCATCACCAGTGCTACAACGTCGAAAAGCTAAAATACAACGTCTTGCAAGTAAATTAGAATGGAGAAATAAAAAATGGTTAGAAAGATTACAACGACAAAAAGAACTTGAAAAGAAGAAAAAAGATGAACGAAGAAGACAAAGGAAAGAAAAACGTTTGAAAGAACAGATGGAAATGGAAACCTTTGTAAAGGGTGGTACAACAATGGGTGGAACAAAAAAAGAAGTGGGAGAGGAGGAGGAAGAACCCTTGGTGTGACAGAAATGTGTGTGCGATTTGCGTACAAAAAAAATATGTATAAAAATTGTGTGTGTTATGGGAAACCCAGCAACAGTACGAAGTAATATAGTGTGTATAGTGTAATATTTTATGTGTGTGTAAAATGTATTTTACCTTTTTCAACAAAGCTTCAGGGTATATAATATTTTTTACCGTTTTATAAACATGTTTATATATCTCAACGGGGTGTTTTCTTAACTTTTATCTCTTCTCTCTCTCTCTTTACCCTCTTTGCCACTCAATACATGGTAATTTTATTCACAACAAATTCATGTTTCACATGTTTTTGATAATATTTGATTTTCTCAACAAATAAATCCAATGTATTTTCTGTCATATCTTCCGTCCTATCGGCATTATGGGGTGATAATAATAATCTATCATCTGGTATATCCCACAATTTACTATCTTTTGGCAATGGTTCTATCGTTGTTACATCTAAAGCTGCACCTTTGATTTTTCCATCTCTCAATGCATCAATTAATTTATCTTCATCGATACATGGTCCACGTGCCATGTTAATAACAACACATGATTCTTTCATTAATTTCAATTGTTCCTCACCAATTAAACCAACTGTCTCATCTGTTAATGCACATGCAACAACTATAAAATCACATAATGGTATTAATTGATTCAATTGATCAATTGGTAAACATTTTGTGATATTTGGATCACCATTGCTTTTTTCTGGACTTCTACGTAAACCAATGATATTTAAACCAAATGGTTTTGCTAATTTAGCACATTGTTGTCCAATATCTCCATATCCAACAATACCTAATGTTTTCCCTGGCAATTGATTCATAATAAATCCTTTCCATTTACGATCTTTTCGTTGTTGCTGTAAACGTGGAAATTGTTTTTCAAAATATAACATTGCACCAATCGTATATTCAGCTAATGATAATGAATAGCAACCTTTTGCATTTGTCAATACTTGCGTTTCATTCTTTTTAAAATCTTCACCACATCCTGAATTAAACAACCAATCAACACCTGCACTGCAACTATGAACCCATTGCAATTTTGGCATTTTTCTATACAATATTTCAAATGCATGTCCAGCATGTCCATGTAATACAAGTACATTTGCATCTTTTAATTTCTCCTCATTATAATTTTCAATATCATATCCAGCATTTACAATCGTTGCGTATGGATTTAACGCTTCAATTTTTGGAAATAATAAATTATGAAAACTTTTATGTACATAGGCAACTATTTTTAAATTTTGTTTCACTGCTGAAGCCATAATATTTAATGATGAATAATTTGTAAAAAATGATGTAAAAATTAATAATGAATATACAAATGTGAAATTAGAGATTTATTATAAATATGTATTATTAATAACAATAAATTGCAGAAAGCAATACTGGAGATTTTATTATGATCCAATCGTTTATCGTGTATAATACGTTTATGTTGTCAAAATATCAAATTAAAATATATCTTTGTTGCGGATAAGTTTAATGTTCCATTGGCTGCGTGAGAAAACTTGTGCACTTAACACTATTCACTATTCACTATGGGGGAAATATTCAATCATTTTTTCTATATTTTCGGATATTTTGCTATTTTTTACAACTACATATGAAAAATAAAATTGGCATTTTAGAAAACGATATATACCTATTTTTCCCATACGTAGAATAGTGAATAGTGAATAGTGTTAGACTATTTGTTAAGTGTTAAGTGTACATCAGTTTTCTCCTAGCACTGAGCTACCACCTGCTGTTTTAGTTTATATCTATCATCATCCTAAAAAATCATGAAGAATGTATACGTATTATAGTTATAGCTCTGGGAGCTCACATCTTCTCATATATATGGCGGCCATTAATATATATTGGCATCATACAAAGAATTTCCTTCTCATATATATATATATATAAAGTACAAGTGCATGGCGGCATTCACGTAATAAAAGAAACCGAAAAAAATCCAAACATGAAATGTTTGGGTCTGTCACGTGTAGTATCAATATTATTGTGTACGTTAGTAATACAACAAATCTTGATAGATATCCTGATGTACTATATGTACGTCATGTATCATGTTAGACATTCAAAAACAGACAATAGAAATTTAGATGCATTTCATCAACCGCCATTAATAGTACATGATTCATTCAGTTATAATGACAATAACGTTGAAATTGTTCCGCAAACCGTTACCCAACCGGTGAAGTTTTACCTGCGGCACGACTACCTCCATACGAATCAAGATTATACAGTCAATAATGTGTTCGATCAAGTATATTTAATCAATAGAAAAAAAGATAAACGTAATCTTGAAATAATGCAGAGGAAGTTTAAAAAATATGGCATATCCTACCAAATTTTTCAGGCAATCGACGGAATACCCGATGTAATTAATATAACGATGTTAAGATCTGGTAATAAGGGGGCTGTTGGTCTAAAACAAACACAAATGAATATTGTTAAAGATGCAAAGAAACATCATTATAAAAAAATATTAATATGTGAAGATGATTTAGTTTTCTTAAAACGTTTTAAATATGCATTTCACAGACAATATGATCAAATTATGCATAGGAAATATAGACATTGGAATCTGTTGTATTTAGGCTCTTCCTATCATTGGAGGAAAGAAATTATATCGCCTCATAACATTCCTGCTATACGAGCATATGGTAATTTTGCAGTAGGTGTCGATGAAAGTATATATGATATTATTTTATCATATGAATATGATGATAGACCAATAGATGATATATTTGTCGAGGAATTTCAAGAAACTCCCGGATTTAAAAGTGTAGTATTAAACCCAATGCTAATCACCGCGGATGTTAAAAAAACATCATCAACAGATGGTATTTATACAGATTGGGTGTCGTATTATAATGAGAATAACATCACTTTGGCGAACTACGATTTCCCACCTGATTGGTGGTCGAGTAAACAAATAAAAAACTTATGGAACTGGGTACCATTTAAGTCGTCGAATAAACAAATAAAAAAAAATACATGGAAGATGAAAAAAAATATATACACGGGGATAAAACCAAGCAAAAATATTTGGAACATAGGGGGAAAACGAAACAAAAATATACGGAACTGGTGGATGAAACAAAAACTAAATCAACCCAAAAGTTAATCTAGAAATGAATTCAAAGCTAGTGATAGCGGGGTTTCCTGAGTAGTGATGGGGTATTATTCCAGGTAAATACACAAGTATTGAAGTTCGCCCATCCTTCTTATGTACACATCTCCATATGTACATACTATATATATGTTACCATAAATACCATATATAAATACATTTACCAGTATCCGGATATGTATGAATCAATGAATCACCACCATTTTTTTTTCCATTTTTGGTTTTCCAATACGCCCATCCTTCTTTGTACAAATCTCCATGTATATACGTACTATATATTTACACCATAAATACCATGTATATAAATACATTTATAGTAGGATAACATATTATTCTTGCGATTGAGTATTGAGAATATTACTTTAACACGAGAAGTGTAAAAATATTATAACCTTATAGATTTTAACCATCAAATATATATAAATACATTTACCAGTATCCGGATATTATATGAATCAATCCAGCAATGGAAATCACCATTTTTTTTCCATTTTTGGGTGTTTTTCCGTTTTTTATATTTTATATGTATTCTACTAAGTACATATTTTCCTATTTGGATAATATTCACCCTGCTATCTTAATGCTATTTTATACTACTCCAAAAAAAAGTTCCGTCCAACTATAACTATAGTTGTGTCGTCAATATGAATGTAAATGGTGATGTAGAAAGAAATATATATATCCTCTCACTTGTGTATGTGGCAGAGAGAGAGAAACAGTTGCCTTATAACAATATTATACAATATAATAATACTGTGTAGCCATTTCACCATTTGTATTTTTGAGAACAGAGAAACAATACTTATACTACTACAACAATAGCAAGATACGAAACAAACAAGGATTGTGATTCATAATAAACGATATAGACCATATGTCATCAAAGAAAATGGAAGAGGAGAATAGGTTAATTGAACAAGGTGTAACAACTGCACCATACATGTCAAAAGAGGAAGAAATTAAAGAATTGCGTTTAGAAGTTGAACGTTTAAAACGTGAACTTGCAAAAAATAATATTATTATTACATCGAAGGAAGGATCCATACGACCTAATGTCAATGAACATTTTCGTGTTGGGCAAGATGGTGGCCCTATTAATACTGAAATTAAATACCATAAGCAACCATCAAGTGGTGCAAGATTAATTAAAATTACAAAACGAATGTTGAATGAAGGAAAAATACGGAATACAACTGAAATTCCAAATTTACCAAAACCAACACGAGATCAAACACAATTAGAATATGATTTCATGCGTTATGGTTATTGTTTAATAAAAGATGCAATGACACCAGAGCAATGCCAACTACAAATAGATCGTATCATCGATCAAGGTGCAGCAGAGCGTGAATGTGGAGTTGCACATATGTCTCATCGAGGTGCTGGACAAACACTTTTTAATCTTATACCAAAAGGTGAAGTTTTTAGGAAATTAGTGGAATTAAATCCAACGCATTTAAATGATGATGGTTTAACAGAGAAATTATTAAAGAAAATATTAGGACGTGATTATTATTTAGGTACTGCACATGGTAGTATTGTTAATAAAGGTGGTGGGTTGCAAGATATGCATCAAGATCAAGGTTTTGTTCCATTACCACATCCAAATTATCCAGCTGCATGTTTAATTATATGGTTATATACTGATTTTAGTGTTGAAAATGGTGGTACATACATAGTGCCTGGATCACATATGGATGAAAATGGTTTAAACAGGGTCTTTCCAGGGACGGAATTTGAACAAATGGCAGAAAATAATAATTTATTTGCATTAAATGCACCGGCCGGGACTGCATTTATAACAGATTCAAGGTTATTGCATAGTGGTGGAAGAAGAACTGCAGATGGAACACGTTATGCAGCTCGTATATTATACAATCGTGGATTTTTACGACAACAAGAAAATCAAATTGCAGCTGTTTCAGATGCTGTATTAGATAAATGTTCGGATAAATTAATTCGATTAATGGGATATTCCGGATCTGCGGGTGGATTAGGTATGGTAGATGGAAACAATATGGATCCATTTATTAATTCAAAGAAAGAGGGACATTATTTAGTGGAAGAATTATCAATGAATAATTTACCACAAAATCGAAATTTTAGTTGGAAATATACAAAAAATGCAAAGATGATGTCAAGGTTTGATTGGGCACATGCGGAATATTTAGGTGGTGGTGATGATGTTTCCAAGTTGTGAAAATGTGGGTTTTTAAATATATATATGAGATAGATGAGAAAATATGATGATTACAAGAAAGTACGTCCTCTGTTTTATTTTACAGTGACATTTCTCAGAGATTTGAATCTATTTCCAGTGGACGACTCTTCCTAAAATACAAACGCAGTCAACAACAAATTTGCAGTGAAATTTGTCGCAATTTGTCGTAGTTTAAAGTTTTTGAATAAATGGACTTTTTTTTGTAAAACTCCTTCCGTCTTAAACTAGTTTTGTAAATTCTTTTGCCCTATCAAAATTTTAGCCTGGCAGGTAGTTTTATACCATAAAATATAACGTATCACTATGTAATTTACACCCTTCTTATTGAGATCAATTAAATTTCTATTTTGTACTTAAAGAGGTTCTTAGAATACATAAATGAAGTGAAGACGAGAGGAGCACAAAATTCGTTACACATTTAGTCATAGAAAAACATGTAGATTGTAAGTGGATTGATGCAGAGAGAGAGATGGTGACGACAAGAGATTAAAAGAAAGAAAGAAAGAAAGAAGATAATAAACAAACAAATCATCATTTGAATCATTTATAGTTATTCATAGTTATAACACAACACGAAATAAAGATATATATTATATTATATTATATAATGCCATCGTCATCGATTACGTCCGTTGATATTGAATCTGGATTAAATACAGGGGATGCATTGTTA
>JACLAC010020621.1_pt1 | contig 30298 bp, 8 predicted proteins | sample 8027881 | NCBI WGS metagenome assembly JACLAC01 (sample SAMN15725517, study PRJNA655200) | protist metagenome | isolation source: fluorescence activated cell sorting (FACS) single amplified genomes of... | place: Spain: Blaines Bay Microbial Observatory, Mediterranean Sea | collected 2016-01-19 | reverse complement strand
TAAACACATTAAAAACAACAATACTGTTATTTTATTCATTTTCTTTCTTTATTTTCTTTTTATCAAGTAGAAACAATTATATGGAAAATCTTGTTATAAATTTTACACATATAAATTCAATTTAAAAAATAATATAATATTTATATTGTAATGCTAATATTAATAATAGTTTTTTAAATATTAATACTATAGTACGAAGTAAATAATAATAAATAAAAAATGAAAATAAAAAAACACTGAAGAAAAAAATAAAAGCAACTTAATGGTGTCTGCTGGCCTGGTGCCCTGGTTACCTAAATAAAAAAAAATTATCTAATACCAGGGCACCAGGTATTAATATTATAACTAATATCAGTATAATATCTAATTATTACAGTACAGAGGTACATATATAAGGCTGCTATAATGAGCTGCGCTGATTATAATAACCACAATATACACTAGGTCTATAATATACCACTGTGAGAAAAAAAGATATGCTTTTAATTGAATTGCACTACAATGAAAATTTGGTATTATTAATATCGTATATTAATAGCTATACAGTGATGGTATTTAATAGTGGTGGGTGGTCACAAATTTTCGAATGACATATTTTTTAAATGATAAGCTACGCTCCGATCAAGCTTAGCTCTATACTTTACCTGGTAGTGCTATTTTACTCATGGTTTCCTGAGTATTATAGTAAAGTCGTCTACGTGAAATATCAGCTGTTCAGAAAACCTTAAATTCACCCGACGACACCTTAAAATCCATTCTAATTCTGGGGGGGGAAGTATTCACATCTTTGACGGCTACAATCCGTGAATTTTCTGTAATCCGTCGTAGTGATGGGCACGGACATCACCGACGGCTACAATCCGTGGATTTTCTGGAATCCGTCGTCGGTTGTGAATTTTTTTGGCAAAATGGAAAACGTTGTCGCCGTCATTTATAACTGTTTACTATGTAAATTGACATAAAACTCCATACTAACACGGTTTATTTTTTAAGAGGACAACTAATCCGTCGTCTTATTTTTTAACAGGAATCTATTTTATACTGTTTACTATTAAAATTAAAAATAATAACTTAAATATTGGAATGGTATACTCAAATCATAAAAAACAATATGAAAAAAATCATAAATAGGCTTGATATTTTTTTCAATAGTAAACAGTATAGTGACGGCGTCAAAAACGCCGTCAAACCGTGGTCGGGCGTGGATTTTTCCTAGACTACTCGATCCCCTCATCTTCGCCTGCTACTGTACAGCCCAAAATCAGGAATTCTGAGCGCAAGCGAAGACTCGGTGTAAACTTGGCAACTATCAAATTTCATATATTCTATCAAGTACGATTTTGGTACCCTCTCGAAATAAATGTGAAAAAGTATTCATGGCCATATACTAACAAGCCTATGGTTGCTATCAAAATGCAAAATGTGAAGAAAGTAATGGCACTCGCCAAAACTATAAAATTTGGTACTTAATATTATTTGTGTACTAAATGGATATAAAATGAAGATTCTCCCATTTTGGGTTTTATATCAAATACAAAAACCAATTTATCATCCGCAAAAAAAAAATTCAAATAGTCTATTTAAGTACAAATAAGAATACTAAATTTTCATAGGTGCCAAGTCCACATCTAGTAGATTTTTCCCGTGGTCGGCCGTGGATTGTTTTTCTGGCCGCATCGTGGCCATCAAGGCAGCCCCAGCTGGGCCAGCCCAGCCAGCAGGCCCTAAGGAGCTGCCATACTGTATATACGAATAGCATAGCGGGGTTTCCTGAGTAGCCCTAAGGCAGGCCATTCAACATTTTTTACTAATTCTCTGTGCTATGGCACTACGAAGGAACAAATATCATTTTCCATACTATTTATATAGTATATCACAGATCAAAAATGTTCTTCGTCGTTGTTTCCATTTATTCTATTTCCTTTTTGGAAAAAAAAGGCTTTTTCTTAATTGAGATTAACATATACACAGCATTATATAGAGGTTTTTTTCTTAATCGCATCGTCATTTTTATTACCAGATAGTACCTACACTTACAGTGTATTATATAGATTGAAGAACACATATTATATAACCATATACATATATACAATACATTTACGAGGAGTAATAATAATCATAATAAACAAATATATACAGAAAACATTTAATTAACATTTATAAATATATACACGTGTATCAACTCCATATAAATAACACAAATATTACCAATCTAAATGTCGACATTTACAACAAATAAAAACATGATACATGACGATCTATGTATTGCTACACGCATACATTCAATGCCGAAAAATACAACTTCATTTAAAAATGATTTAAAAACTTTTATTGAAAACGGTATTACATATTCAAACGCAATTTTAATTGCAGTAAAGGCAAATATTGCTGATTTCAGGGATAATCACAATGAAAATAATCTATACAAGGTATCAATGTCTGTAGTTGCTAATCTACCGAGGGATATCGAAACAAAAATTACCATCTTACCAATTTTAGACTGGGGTGTGTTTACGACGGCATTAAATACATTATTATTACGAGCGGGTAAAATGAAAGGTATGAAATATATTTTATACAAATCATTCGAAGTTCGTATAAGTCAAGAGGATGTGAACATTTTGAGGAATGAATTAAAATTTGGTGATACGTTAGTTGCTGGAGGAAGGTTAGAATGTCATGATTTCAAATCTATATGCAATCAACATCAAGATACTCTAAGAAGTAGAAGAAGTAATTATATTACAAATATCAATGGTCGAACCGTTCCATGGAATACGTAAGTATATACATCATATATATCTTATTGTTATTTTTATAGCATATTTGCAATATGAAACAAACATGAACCTCCCCGGATACTCACAATAATACACTTATAAAATAATCAAAAATCAATATACTAACATATTATATATTTACAATTCATGATTCGTCGACACGACATGTTGTATCAAAAAATATATGATTTTTTATTTAGATGTGCAATGTGGAACATACGATTGTTATCGAAAACAGGATTTCAAATGATCAGTGATGGTCTTATATCAGGGCATGGTGTGGAAGAAGTGGTTACAATATCGGTGTTGCAACAATTGCACGAAGACAATGAAGCAAAAGCTAAATTATTAGAATTACAATCAATTGTATGGAAAACGAAATTTGAAAATAACATTGGTCGCCAAATTGCACATCGGAAGAAAATGATTTCAAAATTGAACCGCGCAGAAAGCCAAATGAAGCATTTTTCAAATTTAAATCCTGGAACGGTGGAACATGTACAATATCAGAAAAAGGCACGATATGACAATGTTCAAATCGGATTTAAATGGGGGGAAGATTCATCCTCATTGTGCGAAGAGAAGAAAATGGAAGTAGAAAATACCACTATGCGAAATGCAATGGCTCATTTAGAGGAAATACCTCGTGTTATTAAAGCAACTATTCCAAAAAACGATTCGTTTGATTCGATACGTCAAATTGATGAATATGTTGAAGTGGGAACATCCGAAAGTGAAGGCGAAGAAGAGAAAAAAGAAACTAAGCAACAACACTTATCGTATCCATCTAAAGCAATACTCAACATGACATCTTGTGTAGGAAACGGAAAGACCATTTTATTGACCGGGGGTGCTGGTTTCATCGGTTCCCATACATGCGCTGAATTGTTAAAACGTGGTGACAATGTCGTTGTTGTTGATGAGGTGAATGATTATTACGATGTGTCCCGTAAAAAAAATAATCTGGAATGGCTAAAAAAAATAAGTTTAAAATCAAAAGGATATTTCGAATTTATCAAAGCAGATATATGCGACAATGTAGCCATGGAGACGGCATTTGAACGGTATCAACCCACTCATATTATACATTTAGCTGCAAGAGCAGGTGTACGCGCATCTATAAACGATCCGTTGACATATGTACATAGCAACGTGCGCGGCACAACGACATTATTGGAATTAGCGAAGAAATACAAATGCAAGCATTTTGTATATGCATCTAGCTCAAGTGTCTATGGTGGGAGTGAAAATGAAGTATTTCGTGAAAGTGATGTAGTCAATGCTCCTGTATCCCCATACGCAGCTACGAAAAAAGCATGTGAATTGCTTGCCAGCACATATACGCATTTGTACCAATTGCCAACTGCCGGTTTGCGTTTTTTTACCGTCTACGGTCCACGTGGTAGGCCAGACATGGCACCTTATAAATTTTTACATCGTATATTCAATGATATAACAATAGATCAATATGGCGATGGGACAAGCGAGCGTGATTACACATATGTTGGCGATATTGTTGATGGTGTAATACGTGCATGCGATAGGCCGCTTGGATGCCAGGTATATAATTTAGGAAATGGGCGCCCAATATCGTTGAAACGGTTCATACAAATTGCAAGTACTTGTGCTGGTAAAAATGTGAAAATTAACGTATTGCCAATGCAGCCTGGAGATGTACCACGCACTTGTGCTGATATTTCAAAAGCGTCAAAATTATTAGGATATCGACCTAATGTTAAATTTGAAGATGGGATGAAGATTACTGCAAAATGGTACAGAAACACATTTATGTAATTAATTTTGAGTGGATGTATAATAATTATTTAAAAATTGAAAAAATATTTTTTAAATATAAAATATAATATATATCGTTAAAGGGCTACGACAACCAGTCAAAAAGAAACAAAAACAACCACAACGACCATTTACCGCTGTTGATTCCTCAGGATCTACACAAAACATAAATAATTCTTTCACACTCTTTCATTTTATGCAATTCTGTTTAGGTAATAGTATTAATTATTTCTGGTAATTACACATATATATAGTCAGTAAAATAAAATCTTTAACTTATAAATAAGAGAATTTTTTATATATAGTGAATATAACAGTATGAGTAAATAAAATTTAACTTATTTAAATAAGAGAATTTTTTATATCCATAGATACACGAAGTTCGTTTATTGAATTTATAGCTTGCTATATGTGAGAGGGAGCTTCCCCCGGATAAATAATTTTTTCAGTATACTAATAAGTACAAATTACACATATTTTACCGTCAAACCTCGTGCATTATAATTCCGCGATCATGCACATCTCGCAAAAAATCATGAGAATTTTTTTGGAAAATTTGTCGCATTTTTATTTTTAATCCAAGAAGAGATGCCCTAAACGCACTCTATGAATATTGAGTCACGATGGTGATTTTATACATGTATATATATAGACTAAAGAATATTTTTTTTGATCGACAGAAAGTGAAATGACACAATAGTGAAGTTGTTACATCAATTTATAAGTAATCCATCATACATACTCGTAAAAATTACAATTTGTACGTATCATTTTCACACATTCCCATCATATTTATCATACATGTTTTTTTTTAATTTTTTAAATTATGTGTGTATTTTTCCCCTCAAATATTGGTTGAAATCTCTGGTCTAAGGTACGGAGTAGTTGTATAGTAGAAATATTTACCTGTATAATATGTATTATTTAATGATAAATATTTATATTCAGTGCTGTGTACGTATATGCTATTACACAACAACGCATACACATATTTAAAACTAATAAATATAGCACTCCTCAGGAAAACCAAAACTTTTTCCGCGCTTTCAACTTTTCAATACCATGGGAAATAGCAAAATCCTATTGGCGTCCCACCATATATCAGGCGTGGAATCATATGTCATGCTCCATATATATGGCAAAAAAAAACTTTCAGGGTTTTCGACTTCCTCGTATATATATTTATCGTAATTCCTCGTAATATTCATTCTAACAGAATTACCAGGTTGGTGCTCATTTGTTTTATACCACTGCCGTTGTCCCAATTCTAAAATTTGCATAACATGTTCTGAGGTCCAAGATTCATTTGTATTATTGATGCCCGTGGCTTCATATGGTTGAGGCATGCCATTTTCTGCAAATTTAGACATTGTAGTGTCATCATTAATAGTTGCTGTAACTTTTTCCATTTCATTTTTGACGAATTCATCAAAAAATCTTATAATTGGCTTTATCTTATTGCATAATATACGTATACCATCATAGTTATTATTTTCACTAATATCTTCATTTCCATCACCAATGCCATCATGAACATTGACCATGTTAATGGTAGAAGAATTGGGCGCGTTTTTCATGTTGTTTTCCATGCTGCTATCAATTTTACCATTCATGTTGCAATTAATTAGTAAACCTTCAATGATTTGCTTGCGATGCAACAGCGAGTACATCAATTCCAAGTTATGCGACAGCATATTTGGCTGTATGCAAGTGTATGCAACGTCCAATAAAAGTAGAATTAAGTTTTTTTCCTTTTCACATTCCTGGCGCCGATTGATTAAACTTTTATAGCGTTTGTTCATGACATCTAGCAACGACATTAAACGTTGGGCACTATACCCATGAATGTTCCGTATATGCATAGACATATTCGATAATATTGCATAACAATTTTCATGGACAAACGCATCCATCAACATATGTTTATTAGTATGATTATATTTTAAAGTTCGTAAGACCATGATAAGCATCAACGATCCTAATGGTATGCCATGTAAATGATATTCCTTAAACCATGGAACGCGTTGTACGATTATTCGTTTGTGAATTCCTTCATTAAAACTAACATCTTCGCTTAAAATCAGTAAAAGTATTAACAAAACATATAAATGAGATGGCGCCACTTTGTCGGCATGATACATTGTTTCTAACAATGGCAATACGATGGTATCCAAATCATCTCTGGCCAAGAGAAAATCTTTAAAATATGTGTTGCCACTAATTAATGTGTACAAAAATATGGCGCCTCTACCCCCGATTAGAGATGGTCCTAATGAACGATATAAGTATTCAAAAGATATACGGGGTATATAAATGTCCTTCTCCACTTCGTCTTGATTTGAATATATCATTCCATTCGCTGTTTTATGATCATCACCTATATTTATAAACGATTCAAGAAAAGGATTTACAAGACTATCGCTATTGCTAGTTCTATAGTCTTTCTCATTTTTGTCTCCATCTGTTACACTTTTGTTTCTATGATTGTTTACCAACATGCATAATAACAACATGCTTCGTTCACTTAAAGGGCATGTTTCGGCAGCTGATGGAAAAAAATACTCATACATTCTCATCGGCATACGCACTATCATATCTGTAGCAAGGCGTAATAAGGAGGGCGTAGGCTTTAATTGGTCGTTTTCTATTGCCATTGAAGCTTTAGTTGCCATATTTACACGCACTTGCTCTAGTTTATAGGTATTATCATCGTTGACGTCATCGTTATTCATGCCATTTGCTATGTTATCTTGCCGCCGCTTCGTTTTCAATTCCTGATTACTTGTCATGCTGCTATACTCATTCGCTAATGTATTCCTAGTAGTAATCGCGCTGACAATCGCAGAAGATGGATGCGGACGCTGCCTATCAACGATGCGTTGCATCAAAGCTAATGTAAATGCACTGGCTAACATAGTTTTTTTTGCAATTGATGATCTTCGTACATGTTCTTCCTCCCCTTTTGCCCTTTTCCTTTCATTTAAATCGTGTAACGATTCATCCAAGTCAACATCTACTAGTTCTGCTGTAGATTTATTATTGATAATTTCCATTTTTAACTCTTTGCCAATCAACCCATCCGATTGTGCAATTTCCATGATCGCATGTAAAAAAATATGCGGCGTATCCTTGCAATAACCATTCGCGCCTTTCTTATGATCAGCATCTTCTTTAGTGTCAATACCGACAGAAGCGTCAAAATCAATACTATCATCAAGATCAATACTATCCACTTCCAACGGGTGATACATTTGAGTAGATAATAATACCAAAAGTAAATTCATAATTTCAACATGTAAATCATATGTTACATTATTTGGGGTATTTATTACAATAAAATCCATTAAGCCTAATAATAAATCACGGACTAATCTGGGCTTATTCTTCTTAGGTTTCATATCCCGTTTTATATTTTCTATTTCTTCCGTCTCTGTAAAATGAACAGCTAATTCCTCTTCTACTCCATCGCACATTTCAATGAAATACTGACTAAATTTTCGTATTAGAAACAAGCTATTGCATAAATTTTGTACCAATATTGTTGAATAATTGTTTTCTTTTACTTGAACCTCTTCAATATTGTTGTTGTTACTTCCATTATTACTATCCAACGTGTTATCTTGAGCATTTGTCCTTATATAGCTTTGGTGGCCAATGCCACTTTTAATATTTGTACCCAAATCGATTGGTAATAACTGCAAGTGTTTTAGTGTCTTCCGTACCAAGCGTTGGAAATTAAACGTGTTTACATTATTGCTACGCAAATGCGGTGAATACTTGCTGATTTTAACTTGTGCCAAAGCAGGAGTTGCGGCTAACCATCTACGAAGACCTAGACTAGTAGAAAATAACAGCTCCCAAATATACGCGTCCTGATTCGACACTCTTTTTGACGAAGAGAAATATTTTAATGCGTGTACCTCTTCGATATCAAACAGTGCGGAGGCATTGCCACCCATTTCTCTTCCTCTTCACTACTACTACTACTACTACTACTACTACTACTTGCTGTTGTTCCTGTTGCTCATCCACAGTGCCTCTTTATCTAATATATAGCAAACACCGAGGTAAAAAAATATTGGTAATTTAGTATACTATACGTTAGAATGTAGATAGATATAAGTAATAATATATATATTATATTATATTATATTATGCCAGGTATATGGTCTTGGTCTAAAATATTATTATAATAAATATTCGAAATATAAATGAAACAAATAAAACTTACATACATTTAATAGTTCCATTTTAATTATTAATGCACTAATATACGTAATAATTTCAATAATAGAAGACGACTCTAATTTATTATTTTTTATTTTTGTATTCAATTTAAATTTGAATAGATCTAATTTATATAATTATATAGGATATTATTTATACTACTATTGTACTGTGTATGTGTTATATTATGTGCACGTGTGGTGTGTGGTGCTAAATCGATTTCATCATTCAATTTGTGTGATAATACTGAAGTGAGTGATGTGGTAAAGGCAACATAGATACAAAACAAATAGAAATATATACAGAAAGAGATAACAAACAAACAAGGTATGAGATATATATTCAAATATCAACAAAAATTTTGAATACGTTCATTAATATATATATATATATATATCATATATTATATATTTTTGTAATATAAACAAATGCAGCGTGTATGCTATAACATTTTTTTCCCCCATTACCGACAAATGATGGCAATTCAGTTATTTTTGTCAAAAGGGTGCTTTTATTAATATATCTGATATGATATCATATGATACGGAAATATAAAAATATTACTAATATATATATATATATACTTTGACCTTGTGTCGTATATCATATCAAATTTCGTAATACTGGTATCATCCTGAGATAAATAAAAAAGATTCACGATCGATGTTTTATTCACTTGTATCCATGGCAGACGTTTCCTTTTTACTAATATCATCAGTGCTATTATTGTTGTTGTTGCTATTTTCCTGCGTTGCGGCGGCAGCAGCTTTTGCAATTTGCAATTCTTTCTCTGCTTTCTTTGCATCTTGTTGTTCCCGATACTTATTCAAATAATCTCGCAAAGGCTCTTTATAATCATCAAATTCAACTTCCTCCAACGCTGCAAATATGTCTGCCGCAGATATAGTCGAACGTTTTGACTCTTTGCATATATCCAAAGCACATGAAACTAAATACAACACAAAAATACCTGATGCTTTTGAAAACGCTAATTTTGCTTCTTTTCCAACTTGTATACCTTCCGGTAAACGAGATTTAACGATTCGAGTAATTGATGCCAGCGGCAAACCAAATTCCGCTTCAATATCCATATGGAATATATGCTTTCCTTCTCTGGTTTGTTTTCTTTGCTATGGAAATATATAAAATGTATATCTTTTTGGGTTCTTTGTAAATGAAATATAAATAAATGATTATTATTTCATTATGCACTTTTTCTAATAATATATATTTATAATAAAAATAAGACCATAATAATATAATAATAAATAATTATTTTATTCTGGAGGAAGAATAATAATAATAATACCATGTGCCCATCATACCTGCCTTTAGGCTACTCGATCCCTTCACTAAACGCCTCGTCTTCCCTAGCTACAGCCCATAATCAGGAATTCTGAGCGCTAGCGAAGTACCTTTAGGCCTGCTGGCCTGGCTGGCCTGCCGTCGTCTATAAAAATAGTACTATATAATAATTGGAAAAAAATACTGCTGTGTAGTTAAAACTACCACAGGTGGTTTACAGTATACGCTGCCTCGAAACATATGAAAATAAATTTTACTATGAAAAATATTCGCGAAAAGGCCTCCAAAAGCAAGAAAATTACAAAATTCTAGAAATCTATATTTTTCTAAAATAATTCTTTGAACATGATTTTCGATACTTTTCCTATCAAGTTTTAGTAAAATTTTATACTATAATAAATACATATCATTAATGATAGAATTAGGTCTCAATTACCGTAACAAGATAGAAAATAAAATTTATAATGGATAATAATGGGAGGATATAGTTCCATATTTTAAACATTTCTAATAAAATAGTCAAAAATCTCATATATTTTGGAGGAGATCTTGACGTCAAAATTTTATGTTTTTACAACGTGCCTGTTGTCGAAAGAGTCTGACGACGCAGACTACAACGTGCCAACCCCCAGAACGCACGAACCTTAAAAATAAAGCCAATTTTTTTTTAAAGCCAGATAGGAGATATATCATAATACGGTACTGTATAATACTGTCTGCCCTAGCCAGCCCAGGGCCAGCTATTATAGCCTTTTATTAGATTTATAGGGCTAGTAAAGCATATTTTTTTTTAATGACAAATCACTCTCTCTCTTTGTTTTCACTTTACCCGTCCATCCACGCCGGCCTGGTTAAATTTCTTCCTCTCCCACGCCCAGGTGGATTTTCACGGTTTGTGTTTGTTGGATCCAGTCTCACGCCAGGATTGTCATTTTTGCTATGTTGGAAAAATCTTTGATTTTTAATGTTGTTGTTGCTTTGCCATCTTGGAGAGCCGGTTGATTTTCTACCATGCGAATTGATACCAATATTGTCATCCTTTTTGGTGGTGGTAGTGGAGTTAACATTAAAACCCCAACCAACATTGCTGGCTTTCTGATCTCCCCAACCCAAACTAGCATTGTTTCTATTGCGACTACTATTTGGCATTTTGTTGCCCCAACCCAAATTTTCATGATGTTTATTGCTACTGCCATTATTGGACATTTTGTCATTTCCCCAACCTGAATTCCTATTATCTCTATTGCTACTGATGTTATTATTGAACATGTTGTTACCCCAACCCCCTCTTACCCTGTTCAGGTTATTCGGCATGACATTATTATTAGACGTGGTGTTACCCCAACCTCGTCCTTTACTACTTGCAATGCCCCAACCACCCCTACTAGTCACCGCTGTTGCCGTATTTGCATTATTACCATTGCTATTACTGCCATTCATATTACCCCAATTTCTTTTCTGCCCTTGGCTCATATTATCTACAGCATTGTTGACATCTTTCCCAGCAGAACCCCAGCCACTGCCACTGGGGGGCTTCTTCATTAATGGACGATCTTCTTTCTTATGCCCCAATCCATGTTGACCTGAGCTTACTACAGCGAGTGGTTGACTTGGAGCGTTTCCCCAGCCCTTACCACGAGGGTGATGCAAACCATTTCTTTTCAATTTTTTATCTATTGTATCAACATTATGAAAATTTTGAGACGATGATGAGTCTGATCCCCCCGCCTCAACGTTGTTTATTGCTAGAGTGTCATTTCTGTAGAGAGTATATGTAAAGCGTTTGGATCCAGCATTTTTATCTGGAAATATTATTGTATCACCTGGTCTTAACGCTGTCAGCTCGCTATTATGTTCCATCGTTGTATACGTGTCTTTTATTGAGCTAGAGCGCCTATATCCTAATAAATTTACCCCAAGACACTTAATTTTCACACATTTATCCGATGCATCAATTTGCATGTGCACCCGAGAAATATTCTTACTGATGTACTCATGATTGTTTATAAGATTTTGAAAATTCTTTCTACCTAATGTAATACTTTCATTTGGATCTAAATGAAAGATAGGAAACATGTCGTTTTTCTTGCCTGAAATATCAGTAAAAATCAATGAAAATCTCTTTTTTGTTGCTTTATTCATAATGTGCTTTACCATCTTACGTTTTTGTTCTTTGGCAATCGGTATTTTTAAAGTTGGATCACTGATATCATTCTGGTTAACTTCGTCATGTTTCCTCTTCTTCTTTATCTTTTTCCTACTATTTTTGCTTTCATTATGAGGTAAATTAGAATCAAGCTTTTCGTTTTTTTTCATTTTTTTCTTTTTCATAACTTCAATAGCCTGGTTCTTTTTATCCATTACATTATATCCATTTATAAGATATGAACAATTCAAGCAATTGGCAGAATCATCCAATGCGCAATAATTCTCTCGCTTTTTGATGACACCCTTCCAACTATGTACCTCTTGTTTTTTTTTACATGAATTGCAATATTGAATGTTTGCCAATACAAGTTTTGCAATAGTTTGTGGCGCTAAATTACTACGATCTTTTTCAGCGTTTTTCTTGCTTGCAGGATTTAATTTCACACTTGGTGATGTTATGCTATTTTTTGCAATTATTTTCTCAACGGTTTTTTTAGAAGTAATGGTGTTTGTGCCCCCCGCCACTACAAAATTGTTGCTGGAATTGTCTCCCTCTTCTATCTCTGTTAAACTTGATTCTTTTTCTTTCCTTTTCTTTTCCCAATATGCAGTTGCTAGAGCTGCATCGAAGTTTTCACCTGGCTCCCAGCTATTGTGAGTTTCATCAAATCCCATCCACTTTATATAATATAATTGTTTACCATCTTCCTTTCGATCACCAATAATACTCTCAATCCAATATTGCCCAGCATCATTTGGAGTTTGTTCAACCTTCTTCTTCTTTCTCCTCTTCTTTATTTTATTTTTTTGTTTTACTTTAAAATTAGGTATAGATGATGGCTTTTTCAAGCCTGATATTATATTATTAGCACTAGCATAATCAAGCCCTTTCATTGATTTTATATTTTTTGTTACCGATTGAGGATTAGCATACATATTTCTTTTCTCAATGCGTTTTCGTTCACGCTCTGATACCGTATTTAATTTTAGCCATTGCATCTGTTTACGATTCGTCCATTTTGCAAAGTCGTTAGGATATTGCAAAGCTACATTTGTCTTATCACTACCATCAGGTTTTAATTCTATGTTATTGCTACCCATACTAGAATATCCATATGTTTCTGGGGCATCATCATCTTCTGCTACATTCTCCACTATGCTACAATTGCTGCTGTTGTTGTTGCTTATTATATCATTTGATTGTAAGGTTACATGTGCAATTACAGTTTCCCGAGAGTCAATCCCAGAGATTTTTTTAAGATTATCATCCAATTTTTCGTAAAAGTCCGGATTGGTCGTTTTACAATGGCGTAAAGCTGTCCTGGTACATATGTACCATTCATAATCTTCTTGTATAATTTTTTGCAACGGCTTATTCACAAGCTTTGGTAAGTAACGATCCAACGTTTTAATACGATTCATATCTTTCCTCTTTCCACAATTGAGGGGTTCATATTCTACTTTGTTGTTTCCGTCATCATATGAATAACGATATTCAACATCCATCCAATTATCAAGTGAAACATTTGTGACAACGCAGCAATAATGGTTTTTAAATCCAGGGCATTTCACCCATATAACGTCGTTCTTCTGATGTTGCATCACCTGTATATATGCTACTGTCGGCCTGCAATATTTCTTTGTAGTAATTATGATGCAGTGAAATAAAAGAACTAAGTAGTAATGGCAATAAATAAAATACGAATATAGTTACACATAAATATTCTAAGATACTATAAAACAGTGTACATTAAAAATATAACAAGAAATCTATTCATCTATTATTCTATTTTATAATAAATAATTATTTAATTATTAATTTATTATTATTATTATTATTTATTAATTCGTGCATTGTGCCATTCATCATCTTCCACACCACATTTTTTTATTAATTTTCCCAATATTAAGATATAAAATTGGACACTCGGTCCCATGCTGTGTCTATGCTATTTTTTTGCTGGCGGGATTACGCACACACAACACTGATTTTTGAATAAAGTACAAATATTTGTTATACTTAATAATATATATTAAAAATTATGTAAGGTATTTTGGTTTCCCGATCGAAAAAAATAGTTGAAACTTTAGAAATATATATTAATTATTATATAAAATGTATAAAATGTTTTTATGTTTCCAAAATACATTGATTTTGCATCTAAGATTAAATAAAATCAATTTATTCTTCTTCTATTTTATTCTTAAAATAATATTAATCAAGAAAAGTATAACTTTTAGTATGTTTTGATCACATTAAATATATTTTTTCACAATACGATGGTAATTTATCAAAATATAAAGATAATAATCATGCTAGATTCCTAATATTTCCCATGATGTATTATGTATTACTTTCAAAAAAATACAATTTACATAAAAAAATTTCGGGGGAACATATACAAAACTTGTCGTTTTCTTCAATATTATATACGAACGTAACCAAAAATCAATGTTTTATTGAAAATGCTCTGTTGGGATTTTTTTTAATCGATAGTGTTGGATATACAATTGAACTAAGACATTCCTGCCAAACACGCTAGTTATGATGTTGTGCAATTATATAACTTTGATATAAATATGTTCATATATTACATATAATAATACTGTATTTACAAAAACACGCTATTGTTGTATCATAATAAGTATTATTAATAACTAAAACATCTTTTAAAGTGGGTCGTTGGTGTATTAATATGTTGTGTTTTTAATATTTTTATAAGTAATATAATTATTTGTGCGTTGTGATATGTGAATTAATTGATATTTATTGATATTTAATTATTTTTTTTTAATTCAGTTAAAATACCTTAATGTATTTTGAGATCCAAAAATCTGGTGAATTAGTTAATAGTATGGAATTAGAATAATACTTGGTACGCTAATTAATAATAATGGCCTAATAATTATTAATAATTTCAAAATATATTATTAATAATATGAATTCTCGTAATCCAGTAATCCAGTAATGAAAGGTGCATAGATATTTAATATTTAATATTTAATACACCCGTCAGAGTTATATATGGTCTATGTAATTTGCAACTACAATCTACCAACAACAACAAAAAGGCTATCAGATGATTTGGCATTTTTCTTTTCGTCTATAGGATAATTAAAATTAATTAATATAAGAATAGATACATAGATATATCCACGACGGTGCATGTTGTCGTATCACTGTCCCATATATGTATAGCTCAACTATTGTTTTGTCATGTTTTCTAACTTTGCCCTGTTTTTTATCTTTTTTTATTTTTGTATACGAGATTATTGTCGTATTGTGTGTTTGGCTATGTGGTAAAAAGACAAATGGGATAATAAAATCATTTTCTTGGCCCGTCCGTGATGGTTTAACATATCTCTGGATATGTAATCGATCGAAGTGGCAGGCTGTGGATTTGAGCATGGGAGATGTTGATATGGACGATAATGTTGAGTTAGACAATAATATTAAGAAACATGAACGTCAATACAAGCGCCCACAAATCTGGTGGGTTGTATATAAACCGCTTGGTACAGGCATTGGAACGTTTCGACGGAGCATATTGGACAGTAGTATGAAAGATAACGCAAATGTAAACAATAAGGCAACGCCAGAAGAGAAACCAACATTTTGCAATCGATTTTGTCGCCAAACAGGTTATCATTTATCGCGTATAGAAATGCCATATCAACAAAGTGTCGAAGCGAAACCATATATCAATGTTGATATGGTCACTTTCTCGTTTTTGTGTTGTACTAGAGCGGATTTAAAACCAAATTGTGGCCGTGTGTATTATATTTTGAGGATGTTTATCGTGTCTATGCTGCTTTTATTTATTGGTATTGGCATTTGTTTAATAACTATGGTGTTGAACAACAATCTTGCTTTAACCAGTAGTAATGTTGGTTTAATAATTGTTGAAGGGATATTTTGGCCATTGATAACATCATTGTTGGTTTTCTTATTGCTGTTTATGTGCAATTGTTTATATTTACGATTGGAACAATACCCAACGCGCTTTTTCCAATTTTGGCGTACCGCCGTCGATGGTAAAGATGTGAATTATAATGCTTTTTTGAAAAGCGAATTTGATGATATAAATTATAATAGCAGTAGTAGCAATAGTAGCAATAGCGACGATGAGGAAATAGAAAATCGAAAAACCATTTTTGAAAATGACAACAATAAGAAATATAAAGACATGTTAAAGGAAAATGATCATTCTTCAACAATAATTCCACCGGGGCGAAATCATTTAGAAATTAACATTAGTTTTAATGATATTCATACAGGTCTTGGAAAAAACGAAGATGAAAATGATGGTGATTTTGATATTTTAAAATAAAAGAGTATTAAACACGTGTTCGTATATATATTAATTTAAAACAAAATTATTGAATCAAATATATATTAATGAATTTGTATCTCATACGAGTATCAATACGATAAAATTATTTTAAAAAACTGACTATTAATACGAACGTAATGCATATACTTCGTACTTCGTGCTATATTTTATATTTTTTTAAAATAATTTGTTTTTTTAATTTTAATTCTCTTACGAAGTATTTTATTTATATACGACCTCGTAATATATTGTACGAATGCATTCGTATGATGTATCACACACCTTTGAACAATACACGATTTTCAATTGATGCATATAATGCGTTAATTGCATCTATTTACCTCCACCAATGTTTTTATATCGTAAAAATATTGGCACACTCTGTGGATTTCAATGAACTCTATCGCAATGTTACGATTCATTGTCCATCTTTCAGTTTAGTGAGATAGATTTGTCTCAGTTATTGTATTCTTTCTGGAGAGTAGGAATTATCATGAGTAAATTAAAAAATAAGTTATGCATTAATTAAATAATTATATATATACTATACAACAGGTAATGCAACATTTAAACAAGGAAGTAGAGGGACAGTTATTGAGGTGCCCTCCCGTAAGGATGGAAAATTGAAAGTTAAATTGGATAACGACAATGAGAAAACATTTAGATTGATTAAAGAATGTGATTTACAACTTTATGAAGGAGGACCTCTTTCATTTAGCTCTGAATCACAGACAGCGGAAACATCTTTTGAATACTAAATAATTTTTACTAAAATTTATAAATCATTTTTGATTTGAGATGTTAATAAACGGGAGTAAAAGAATTTTATATAACATATGAGTAAGAGAAAAACACATATATATATATATATATTGACTTATGAATAAGAGAATTTTATATATATATTGATAAAGGCCAGTCAAAAAGAAACAAAAACAACCACGACCACCAGTTACAGCTCTTGCTTCCCCTGGATCTAAACAACATGAATAATTCTTTCACAGGTCTTTCCGGTTTAGTTATATCTTTCAATTTATTATTATTTCTGGTAATTACACATATATATATATAAAATGTTCTCTTACTCATACATATGAATATATATTAGTGAATATAACAGTATGAGTAAATAAAATCTTTAACTTAAATATATATATATGTAAATAAGAGAATTTTTAAATGATATATCATATTTATTTTGATAAAGGAAACAGATCTACAACTTTATACATTTTTAAGAATGAAAAAGAAGTGGTTTGTCTACACGAGAAGAATTGTCAATCTAATTCATCAAATTCGGACGAGGATTTATCTATCATATCGAATATTAAGAGTATACTAATAAATACATATTACTAGTGACCCTGATTATGTGTTAAGAGAAAATTTTTATATTTTATATACGACGTGTCGTACCAGGTATATACGTAATATAAAAGTTTTAATTTTACGCGCATGATTATAAGAGTTCGTATTTTTTTTAATTTATGTGTGAATGATAATTCCTACTCCTTCAAAAGAATACGTACCAATAACCGAGGCAGTAAATATCTACACGCATCTCACACTAGGACGTTGATATTCTCATATATATATATACATACGGAAGCGTGAGATATCATATCATACGGTATATATTGCATCGGTTAATTCATATGACAATTCCTAAAATCTCAAAACAATACAGTGACTGAACCAATATTAATTATTAAATTACATCTTACAAAAAATGTGTCAATAAATTCCACAACAGGTAATACCGATGAAGGTAAATGAATGTTATCAACCGGTCGTTGTTGAAAAATGGGCATGGCCATGTGATGCAAGATAAATAACCAAACATGACATATTGCATGATATTAGAATTCCCTTCTTTGCAAATTTGTTGCATTACCTGTCAGATTTAGCTTTGAAACTACTATCTACACATTCTAGAATTGAACAAAGTTTTTATCTGGATGTATGTAACTGACCAATGCAACCCCTCTCCGTTTACATTCATTTAAACTTAATCCGTCATCATTCTTTTTTTTGTTGCATGGTATTAAAATTCGACAGACTTGATTGGAACTTTCATCGCCTCTCATCCGATCGCGGTCTGATGTTAAATAAAATGGACATGAGTAAGAGGCTTCGCTGCCACTTCCACTACTACTACTACCACTGTTTTCAATTTTAACTTTGCTGCAATAAATGCCATGCACGCACGAGTATAATTTTAAAGAATCAGCTTCAACAATGCATTTTAAATTAGAATCCCATCCTGCTCCATCTATATAAATATTTTTAAATATTAATGCATCTTCTGGTAATTTGAATGACATTGTTTTACCATCCTTGTTTTCTCCTTCCATTACTGTTTTTCCAATAATCTGACTTTCAGGTAATGGACACATGCCCCAATGTTTATATGTGGAGCCAAGCAACTCGTGAACGGCTAATAAAGGCAAGAACAAAAGATTTAAACGTATATCTTTTTTGAAGGTAATAGAACCATTGCATATAGAGGACAAGTATTCGCGCCTATAACTTAATTGCTTCAACAAATATGGTAAAGGTATTCTTCTACGGTTGCATTGAGTGAAACGATATGCAAATGCTCCATACCATTCCTTCGGTACAATACCGTTCAATAAGTCAGCAATTTCCCTGAAGAGACTGTTTGTGAGCTCGATTTTGCCATCAAAAAGTGATTTCAATATCTTATATTTTCCAGACAAATCATCCATCATTTCATTGAATATTGTAACTTCTCTCCGGATGACAGTAACCGTTTCTTTATCCATTTCAATCCATAGATGGTTGTCCACGTCAACACTAGCAGGTACAGATTCCATTTGCCCAAATATTATATTTTCAGAAAATACTTCTTGGCTGCCATCATTAAACCGAAATCCCTTGCCACAATTATCATCACGACTAACAGTATTTACGCTGATGCAATACAGGGTCTGCATTGTTTCTTTCAAGCGCAAACGTAGATATTCGTTATGGGCATTTGGACCAAGTCCGACGATGCTAGTATCAGAGACACTAGAAATATTTTGAACATGACTTTTGTATCTTTCTAATGCTTTTATAGATCCTTCCAATTGATCTTCATTTTTTTTTTTGCGCCTCTTTCTTTTCTTTTTGCCGCGAGGAGTATTAATCTCCACAGTGCTATCAATACCAAACATTTGTGCCTTATCTTCGGAGCCACCATATAAAAATGGATACGGCGATTCTTTTAATGCATCAGAACAAATTACTGTTTTAAATATAGATTTGATTGCATCAACATCGTTTGGATCAGATAAACTATTGCCGTATAAAACATTAGAGAAAAATCTGCTACACCATTGATAAAAATCATAGCTAACGTCTGGTAGATGTGCTGCCGCCATTTCTGGGGTAGGTCCATCTGTTTCCGCAATCATTTGAATCTCGCGAGCATGGGTCAATACCTCCCAACGACGCATGTGTATCGCTAAATTTTCCTTGGCTAAGTCTAGATCGGCTTCGATAAAGGCATCCTCCCAACCCAACATGCCGTAAGATGCGCGCTGTTCCATAATGCCGTGAACAACAGACAGCGCATACAGCATCTTTCTGAAAAATTGCCGTCTTTTTGAGGAGGCTGGTTCTTTATATGCACTTCGCAACGCCTCGTCTAGTTTTTTCTTCTCGCCTATAGGGAAACATTCTTGCAACAGTGGACTATCTCCTACGCCAGCAGCAACAGAGTACATCATATCCAAATCAAAGTCTGATGGAGTCAATTCTTTAAATGTATCCATCATGGTTTGTCTCATACTATGTACTTCAGAAATAGCTAGGCAGATGGAATTGGCAACGACGTAGGATGGAAATGTGTTATCTACACAAGATATCATCCATAAGCGAAAGCGCGAATTAACTTCTGTTCCAATATCATGCAAATAATTGTGAATGAAAGCCTCTAATTCCGGAAGCCATTCCGGTACTAAATGGCAATTGCATAGAATTACCCAGTTTCCATTGACTAACGATTCTTGCATTGCTAACTTGGCATTTTCAAGACTATCTTCGCCTAAGAATATACGAACTGGTTTTTTCTGCCCACCATGAAAACGTTGCCAACGGGCGTAAAATTCCATTATGGAAGGGAGTGGGTCTTTGCTTCCTGTTGAAGATAACAATATCAGGATAGGATATGCTGGATTTATCATAGACGATAAGACGTGTGCACGATTCAAATCATAAGTAATATTATCCAAGGTATTTTGTCCTAAAGTTGAGGATATCAAGGCTGGAAGCACGTTTGCAACAAATGCATTTGGGCATATCGCACGCATTAATATGACCTTTTGCCGGATTGATAATTTATTCCAAGGTGGCGGAAATGTCTCTAGCAATGGGTTTGTGGACCGAAAGATCGTTTGCCACATACTGGAATATGCCGGTGCAGATTTTTGTATTGTGACAGGTAAAGTTTCAAAATCATCTAATTTTGCGACTTCTAGGATACGCATCCACTCGTCTATGGTCATCCAGCCAGCAACTACTTTTGGGACTTCTATCGACTTTTTCTCTCCCTTTGCATCTCCTACATTACTATTTTTGATCTCGGATTGACCATCACTGAGCGTATGTCGCAAAAAAAAATTGGATGGACAAGGAATGTCTAAATTGTTGCTAGTTAAATCACAATATGCTACAGGTTCAAATGAGCCGACATTCCTGGAAACCATATCCTTTTCTTTATCAGACAATTGTAATATTTCGATACAAATTGCTGATGCAAACGACACATGGTCTTCTAAAAACATACCCATGCCAGCATCTTGAATAACTCTTTCTGTCAATAAAACAACTGCATCTTTAATTTTATTCATTTGTTGCTGAAATATATTTTCTTCGGAAACATTATTCTCCCCTTCATCGTTATAATGTAAATCTTGAACTACTACTTCAACCTTTGCAGCACTTTCAGTTTTTTTACCTTTATTTTGCAATAGATAATCTTCTCGAGAGATTACAGTAGAGTATATCATGAAGGCTAACGATGACGCATCTCGATCCACATGCTTTGTTTTTTTCCTTTTACTTTTTTTTCCATCCCTCTCATCCACAGTTTCACTTTCATCTTTCTCCGTTACAAGAATATCTTCGTCATCTCGAATTATTGTCAACAGAATACATATAAACCACGTTAGAGAGAAATTATATGCAGGTTTCGATTCTTGCATTTTAGCTAAAATTTTATACAACAATACTGCACGTTCGGTTAATGGTCTAAACCATTCGATTTTTTCCGAGGATTGTATTATTTTGTTACGTGCACTCTTCATAGCATGTTGGCACTCGGAAGTTTTTCTCCTTGAATCATTCAAAACACGTAATAAATTCTCATCTTCCATCATACTACCTTCAGATTCATTTAACAACTCTAAGATTTCATTTTGTAATCGCTTACTTTCAGTGCTGAGTCTAGCCTGCGCTGACATAGCGTTTTGTCTAATTTCAGATTCTTCCGGTAACACTTCATACGAAATAATCCATAATAATTCTTTCTCCAATGCTTTTGACGATAAGGCAAACAAAATCGTAGGTTGCGAACATGATTGATCACTTGATAACTTAGATTGGGTCACAAAAACCAGCTTGAAATCTTGATCGTAATCCAAAAGTTCGTTATTATATGTTACATGAGGAATTGTCTTTGTACCACCACTGTTGTCAGAGACATTTTCCTCCAAAGCTAGTATGCTTGAAAATTTTTCGTCAATCCTAGTAGTAGTTCCCAAATCGATAATAACAGTAATTCCTTCCTTAATTCCTCTAGATACAATAATGTCAATATTTTTATCATCAACTGATACTGTTAGAGGCTTACCCATATCATTGCTATATACATTTTTGATCCAGTACATACCAAAACCATATGGATCAATCAACAATGGCCAACGCCGGCGTCCCATGTTTTCAGTCAATATCATCGCGCTACCAATACAACCATTGTCATTCGGTAAACCAGTGGACACCCAACGTAAAATATCATCCTCCTGAATAAGGACACATTTTGGATCAAAAGTTGCTGAGATAAAACTTTTATCATCATCATCTTCTATTACCATAGCAGTGTCCAATTTATTCATGTGCACAATTTTACCCCATTTGGAAAACATATCCTTTCGTTGATCCATACTAAATGGACCACAGTATGCTACATACGCTGCAGATAGCAGAGCATCCGCAGGAATGGTTGCTCCATCTACACTGATGGCCTCTAATGCAGCTTCCCAGCGCACTCTTTCTGACTCCAACCGCATAACCATATCCGTTGCGGCTTTAATTTTATTAGATAAGTCTTGCACTTCATCTTGCAGTGATTTTTTATCATCAGACGCACGAGTTAATTGCTTTTCAAGTTGTTTTAAACGCTTTTCAGCTGATAAAACGTTCTTTTGTTTTTTTGCTAACAATTCTTTCGCAAACATTACATCTTCCTCCGCTTCTTTGAGTGCCATTTGTTGTGGCTTTATAGTTTGCGTTATACGAAAATACCTTACCATGCCAATAATCCATTTACATAAACCTTCACATGCTAATGATGCTCGTTTTATTTCCTCTGGTGTAAAATAAGACTGAGAAATATATTCTGTTTCGATTCGCTCAATGACTATTTCTCGAATATCGTGGTGATCGTGATACTGTTCCAATGAAACTAACAAAGCCTGTGAATTACCTAATATGGCAACGGAGCTTGCCCAGTAATCATCAATTTTCTTTGATTTATTATTTGGATCCTGAATGCGCCTCGGTGGTAATCCAAGCATAATACAGATAGCCTCCATTACTATCTTAACTTTAATTGGTGGTTTTTTCATTGCCTTTACCTCGTCTAAATCTTTTTTTTGCAAATTTTTAATTGCTTCCAAAGCCTTTAGCAGTACGGGACGAGCTTCAGCGAGTTGTTGTTTACAAAAGTTTCTTTTTTCATCGGCTTCCTTCGTTTGGCGAGCAATTTCAGCTTCGTCTTGTTTTATAGAACGAATGTGTGCCCCAACAACGGTTCTTTCCGTATTGACGGTCTTCATGACTGCGTCTGCCTTTTCAATTTTCCGATCTAGTAACGGCTTCATCCCAGCAATTTCTTCTTTCATTGTCGAAACTTCCTCTTCAGTTTCCATCAATTTATCTAATGCAAATTCATACTTTGCTCTCCTTATGACGCTGGATTCAAAATATCGATCAGTAAATTTGCGAAATAAATAACACATTCCGAGAAATTCTTTTTGAGATAAAGAAACATCATTAGCTATTGCTATTTTTTCAGTGTGTTTATGAATCTCAATTACAGAATCGGAAATTCCGTGTATTTGGTCGTCCTCCAACGGTGCACTGGACTGTTGGAAAATATCAGCTGCTGCGTCCTTCAAAGTGTTTTCATCCCAGCTGCTAAAATAATCTACTGAAAAAAATTGCATTAAACGACTATGTTTGATCCAAAGCTGGTATAAATACTTGGTTCCATTTGTAGTCAATGCGACCGTAATATTTTTGTTTACCATACTCTCAAAATAATTAAAGACATCGGTATCGCTTAACGAAGCGGTCAACATTTGCCCTCCATTAAATTCTCCTCGAGCATTTGCAGATATCGCAGACTCTCTAAATTTTTCATAAATATAATTTGTGGTTTGCTGGTCAAATAGACTCTCCAAATTGTTGCCTTTCAATACATGGTATAGATCGTCAAACACATCGTCGTAAACATCATTGCATCGTAATACTAGCAAAATATGCTCGTCTCCACCAGCTTTTAATAAGACGTTTTTAAATGTTTGATGCCACGAATCATTGAATTTTAACTTATCAATATCCATCTCTTGATACGACATATTGTACACTTGCGCTACTAATTGTAAAACTGTATGCTTTCCAGTACTACCATTACCAATCATTAAAATATGTTCATTGCTTCTTGATAATATGCGAGCCGATCTTAAGAAGTGATTCACGGTAAAACTGAACGGTATAATATCCGGAACAGGATCTCCCTTCATTATTGCATTGTCACTGACTTTTCTAGCACACTCGCTTAATACTTCTTGGGCACGATCTAGTCTTGTTATTTCAATATATCCATCTTTTCCAACAAGATCTGTGAATAAAATGGGCTTTTTTTTCAGTTCACACTTTTCATAAATTTGGGAAGGCCAAAACTTTGTAGACAAATCACCATTCATAGTACTGTCCGATACGTTTAGTTCTAAATCTGTGCCGAAATGATCTATTATCGTGGAAGCCAATAAGCCTCGAAATTTTGCGACATCATTCTTCATCATCATTCTATCCTCCACTACACGCATGCATTCATGCATAATCAAGCGCGCTTTTTGAGGAGGACCAGAGTATTTCAAGGAACGTGATGATATCCTAAAAATTCCGTCAATCATTTTCATTCCTTCGAAGAAACCAAAGCGATAATGGGGATGATTAGGTGATGGGACGAATGTGTCCCTACACTTATTTAAGACATCTATGACACAATTTAAGTATAAATGATACGAGCTCTTTAATCTATGGTTGGTTTTCTTCATATATGACTTAGCAATAACAGAGAAAACTGTCGAAATCTTCTCGGTGTCCCAGTCTTCAGTCATCACTAGATTAAAATGCCTTGTGAGACGACTTTTAAGTTTTTTATAGCCATTTGATTCTTGGGTGCAACAATACTGAACATTTTCGACAAAAACTTTTTCATACGTCTTTCGATATTGATCAAACCAAAATTTTTTGTCTAGAAGCAAGCGCATTTTCTCAAGAACTTTGCACGATTCATCACGAAGAGCATCTTGATCAGTGACTGGTGCTGCTAAATCGCAGATAGATACAACTAAATTTTTGTTACCCATTGGCTTTTTTGCTTCCCTAGATACAGATACTAACTGTTCGTCAACCAAACTTTGAAACAAGTTAGTTTTCCCCATTTTTCTAGTAAACGGAACATTTGATACAAAAAATAAGTCAGATGACGATGTTAATTTATTCAAAGCTCTTTTCACAATTTCAAATTTTCCAGTTGACATATTCCCAACGACTATAACATGTTTGCCTGAAACTAACAATTTGTTTGCCAGTAAAATACCACGTTGAAAATCAATAGTTGGTATAACGTAACCACGTTGAAATAAAGACTCTGTCTGCAATGTTGGTGGTATTGAATTAATATCTCCACTTTTCCAAACAACCCATGTCTGAGTGTTTGATTGAAATCTATAGTTTGATAAAAGACCATCGGCTGGAATATCTATGGTAAATTTGGGAGCTTGCATATTTTTCCAAGCACCAACTCCACCTCCCATTTCTTTCAATTGTCCCTTAATGGGCTCTAAATTGAGTAAAATATTTTTGACAAACTCATCCAGTCGTCGTTTACCTTCACTGGTAAACATAGGGTAGAAAACTAAAACAAGAGACTGGAGAAAATTATTTTCCAAGCTAGACATAATTTGCTTCGGATTCATAGATAAAACCTTTGCTCGAGAAAATTCGTTAATTTGATTTGCACTAGTGCGCTTTGATTCATTTTGTAACATACGTTTTACCTCTTCGGCAGTTGCTGCTTGAAAGTCTTTCAAGTAGCATTCAAACAGATTAAAAAAAGATGTAACCAGGTAGTTTTTATTCATCTCTAAATATTGCTTGCTCCAATTATTTTCCTCCTCGAATATGTATGAAATTACCGGTGCCAAAATGGAGCCAAATAGGCCTTGTAATACGGAAATATAAGGTCTGAGTGTCGGCGTTTTAATTTGCTCCTTAGCAATCCAACTATCTATAAGATTTTCCCAAAGTATTTCTCCAGGACTTTTGAGACCAGCCGGTTGAGAATTGAAAGTGGTTAACCCGCAATAAGAGATAAAAGATGGAGACAGTTTGTCCATAGAATCCATTTCAAAAATTAATGTCATCGTTTCTGTTAAACGAAACCTATCTCCACTCGGTAACAACAGTTCTTTATCTCCGCGCATACACGCTGCAATAATTTCGATCCAACTTTGAGATGCTGGACCATCCAAAATAATCCACTTTCGCTGCAATGGTGTGAGATTAATCATTCCCTTAAACCCCGTGGTGTTTGATATTAGACGTTGTACTACCGTTGAAAAAATTCCAGCCATCCAATTCCCAACGCCAGATGTTTCGGTAAATTTTCCAAATAGTTCATCAAATGATAAAGCTGCCGGATTAATGCATGTAATGTTAACTGCACCTCTTCGAACAAACTGTGCATTTGTTCCATCGCTTGACTCATCCGAGGAAACATCTGAATTACTTTCGTCTTGGCCTTCATCCTCGCTATCTGAATCAGATGGTGCCAAACTTGCCTTAATAGATTGTTTTTCTTGAACGGATTGTGTAGTTTCTTTTACTCCTTCTCCTGCAACATGTTCATTGAGGTCTTTTAATTTCCTTACTTTTTCCGTTTGAGACATTGTGTCAGCTACCATTTTAATGTACGTCGTCTTGCCAACACCAGCAGCACCAACAACAATTAAATTATTCCCAGATATTATAGCATTATGCATAGCTTCAATACGATTAATAACATATTTTGAACTGATCAGATACTCTCTATCCATATTGGAAATGAGAGATCTTGCCTTGAACTTGGTACTATTATATCCAAGCTGATCATCATGGTCAAGTATCACTTCAGACACAATAGATGTTATCAATAATTTACATTGCTGTTTTTGCATATCGTTCAAATGTATGCATAATTGTTTGTAGTACATACCAAAAAACACACTTTCCTTATTTCTACTATGCGAATCCATAAACAAATCAATAGATGCTGAATGCCTCAATAAATTTAATACCCTTTTAATAATTTTAAGGCCAAAAAATGCTTTGAGATTGAAGAAGGATAAACGTGCGTGTGTTAGGAAAGCATGTACTAATCTTGATAGACGTTTTGGATTTTGAAAATCATTTGCTAAAAATAGTGCATGTAAAACAATCTGTTCTTCTGGGAGGTTGAACTGTACTAAACGAAGTAAGCTTCTTAGGCTTGGAGACATTCCAATATCACGCATTTTTGCTGGGGATGCAGTAAAATGTATACCCCAGCCATATGTTAAAGAGCACACCGTGCCATTTATATTTGTAGCGGCAAGCCCAGCGGATGCAGCATTATGCAAGATACCAATCGTTTCAGCCATCAAAGCCAAAACGCCTTTACGAACAGACGCAAAGTGCCTTAAGCATCCCCATGCACCTAAGGAACAAATACCACATAAAAGTGATTTTAAATCCTTCATACTAGTGGCGTTGGATAAAGTATATGACAAATAAACGTTTCCAAGCAAGTAAGACATATCTTTAACCAATGCTTCTTTACCCCATCCACGGTCTCCAACGCATACAGTAGGTACGCAATATCGCATTGCAGTAAAGAGTGCCATTTGGCATTTTTGGGTCTTCGGAGTAATGACTAATCTTGAAGCTACGCCGTAATATTCTAATGAATGATTTCTACGAAACCCTAACATGCGGCATTCAATTCTTTTCTTTTTCAACATCATCGGCACAACAGCTAATTTTGCAGTTTTACCATCTTCATCAGCAAAAGCATGCTTTCCACCTTTGTACTTCGATTTTGCTAAAAGTCCCAAATTGACATTCAAGCGCCTAGCAGATTGTGGTGCCTTTTCTAATAACGCTTGGCGAAACATAGATTGATAATTAAAATCTCCAATTGATTCCACGCGTTGTTGAATTAAATGACATATTGCATCCTTTAAATGGATTAAATTAAGAATATGATTGCTGGTTGCATGGAAATTTCTATTTCCGGCAATATTTTTGTCTTCAAAATCTTTGTTTTCGTCGTTATCACTTTGAACTACAATTTTACATGACTTCAAGATGTTGCAAGCACAATCAATCTCCTTATTAACATTTGCAAGTACTCCTTCCAACCCATCGAATCCTCGGTTGCGCAAAATTACCCCAAGATTGTGAGAAAAACTAATGCATTTTGAAATTGAAATGACTTGTGCAGTGGTAGAAAATAGCCATGTCCTCAAATTATTTACAGAGGTTTCGTAGTGTTCAACATCTCCTGTATCCATGTCCGACCAAATCTCTTCCAGATGCTCCGATTGTTCACACACCTGTTGCAATAACGTTTCATTTATACTACGCTCTAGCATCCCTATCCATATCTCCAATGGCAAAATTTTTTTCGTTCTTTCATCTAATAAGGCTATTTCTTCTAGAAGTGGCAACTTTTCATTAAACAACCCCTCACACGCCAATATCACTGCGTCTAAATTGTGTCCAAAGGCAGCATTAGAGGTAGAAATTGATACAACACTATGGGATGGCACCTCTTCACCTTCATTTGATGATACTGATTCGCTTTCGGATAATTCCTCGCCATCCATATATTCATCATCGCCGCTGTCAAATTCACTCCCACTGGAGGAAGAAGACGAAATCAGGCTTAATTCATTTGTTTTAACTTTTCTGACTAAGGTAAATTGTTTCACCCCAGAGAATAATATTTTTAATAAAGAATCAAATAGCGACGGGTATTTACTGATTGACAACAGCTTCAGCAGTTGTGAGTTAGAGAGTAAATACAAACGTGGGCATTTTTGGCGCATGTGGAAAACATAGGTTTCCATGCTTGCATAAATTTCTTCACATGCTTTATTTGAATTAATAATGTCCTCTATAATCTCTATATTATCGATAAGTGAAAAGGCAGATGGCAAATATTTACATTCTCGAGTCCGTATAGTTTCAATAGTATTTCGCCACTGTTGGTCAATTGCTTCAAATTTCGAAGCAGCGCCCGGAATTTTCCCCAGCATACCACTTAAAAATTGTGGATACAATTGGATGTATGATTCTTGTAAAGCTCTCCATTCTTCTAATAACGCTCGAAGTTTCTTCTGTTGCCCCTTTAATCTGTCAATTTCTTTCGTAAACGGTTTTACGTAAACAGAATTTTCAATTTCAATTAGCAGTACATTTTGCTCATCTAAAATCTCACTAACTGAGTTTATGTTGGAGAAGCCGTAAGTGCCAATACCATCCAGAAGGACGAACGTAAAAACGATAGGTGTCGCCTTTTGTTTCGCTTCTACAGGAACTACACCAGATACCTGCCATGCGGCATCTAAATCATGAATGGCCACTTCAACAGCGCACTCTTTAGTAGCAACATTACTAATGTCCTTCGTTGCAGCATGATGCTCTAATATGTTATCGGCTAATAATCGTCGTAACGTCATGGAATTGTTCATGTTTATAGTGGTGCCAATTTCCGTCGCCAAGTCCATCCAATGGCGAGGTCGCATTGCCGGATTTCTCAGCTCCTTAATGGTTGGTAAATATTTTTTAAATCCATCCAATGCACCTTTCAACCTTTCAACAACCTTCAACGGATTTGCATACTTCTCATGCTGATCAAATACACGCTGTAAGCGATACATATCGCGCCAACATTGCCGTACAAACTCACTGGCACTTTCGCTGTCAATCGTTAAAAACGGACCGTCCATCCATTCAGGCAATTGTTGCTCCCATTCAGCAACTTTACTCCACAATTCATGAAATGGTTTCAAACCCTCCCGCATTTCTCCGGCTTGATTGAAATTTTCGTGTTCATATCCTAATATGGTTTCTCTCGATCTAATTAAGTCCGCTTCTTCAATTGCACCATCT
>JACLAC010007912.1_pt1 | contig 30313 bp, 18 predicted proteins | sample 8027881 | NCBI WGS metagenome assembly JACLAC01 (sample SAMN15725517, study PRJNA655200) | protist metagenome | isolation source: fluorescence activated cell sorting (FACS) single amplified genomes of... | place: Spain: Blaines Bay Microbial Observatory, Mediterranean Sea | collected 2016-01-19 | reverse complement strand
GTGCCACTGAAGATGCGGGTGATGGGGGATGCATGACCACGCAGTATCTGGCGATCGAGAACGGCATCACGAGCGGCCGCAGGTTCACGGCCATCGGGTCCATGCAGTTGGTGCAGGTGAATCTTGTTTCCGTACGCCACGGCAATTCTGCCGCTGTTCCCTAACCATGCAAAGGTCCCGATATTCGTCTTGCCTGCTGGGAAGGTTTGCTGCAGCGATGGCGTGCCCTGCGTGACCCGAAAACAGGACAGCAGTTTTCTTGATCCAACGACAAGGTCCTTTTCTTCAGGGCTGATCTCAATTCCCATCTGTGGATCACCGGGCAGAGGAATCCCGTTTGCCTGGGTGCCGGGTTGGCGCAACGACCACCAGTGCCATGCTCCGACACCTTCGACAATAAGATTTGCACACAGCCACTGTTGTTCCTCGCTGTGGTAGCAAGCTCCAATGTCGTCAACGCCGGGCAAGGACGTGGTCCATCGCTTGCGTTTATCAAACGAGTCGGGATGCCAGGTTTCGAGTACCAATTCCTTCCTCTGACGATTCCACCATCCCGCCGCCGTCTTGGCTGTTGCGCCGACGGTTTGACGATTTCGGGGCAAGAACGGAACGAACTTGCATGAGGGGCCAGCGAGTGGTTGTGAGCTGGTGAGGTTCCGGTCAACATCAACGTTCCATAATTGAATCCCTTCCTCAGATTCCGTCACCAATTGACCTGCTGAGGCAAGCGCGTGGATGCGTTTGACGGGTTGGGGCGTGGCCAGTTTGCAGATCGGACTGAGCTTGCCCTTGACTCCGGTCGACCAGCAGGTTGCCATGCCGCTGGGATCGACAATCCACAGGTCGGTCGACCAAGCGGGGAAACAGGTGCTTGCAATGGCATGCGGGATTTCCCCCTGACAGACTTTGCCAAATGCCCGGGTCAGCAGGGTGGAGGCTGCTGCTTCGGGATCTTCCACATCACTATTGAATACCAATGCATGCTCGCCGCTTGGATCGATTTTGATTTGGTTGACAGTTGTCAGGGGATGGTAAGCAACTCTGGCACGTGGCTTGCTGTCGGCGGTTGTTTGAGTGGCATCGAATGCTGTAAACATGAACCCGCCCGTGGTTCTGGAACCCTTGGATAACCGGGTTCTGGATATTTTCGACAGCACTGCGAACTTGCCATTGCCGGGTGATTTTCCTGTTTCAATGATTGTTCCTCTGATCGTCAGGGGTTCGCCCCCTAGGGTGATCAGTGAGTTCTGAAGAGTTTGCTGGAGTTGAACCAGCAGCTTTGATCGGCGAGTTGGCGGCAAGGTTGAATCCAACTCGATTTTTTCTACTGCATCGAGAGCTGTTTGCATGCTCTTGATCGGGTGGTCGAAGACTTCGTTGGCTGACTTTTCGATTTGGTCAGTGTAGATTTGATACGTTTGCGACTGTTGTTCGGCGATCTCCATCTCCGCTTTTGCATTGGAAACTTCTTCTTTCGCTTCCTCTACTTCTTCCCTTGCGAGCGTGGCGTCGGTTTGGTGCTTGACTGCCAGTCTCAGGGCGATCGGCAGCAGGATGAGGCAGATGGCGAAGCTTATCGAGGTGACTGTCATCCAGGGATGTGATTGGGTGATGCGTATCGCGCGCTGGGTGAGTGATTGCGGGCGGGCGAAAATCATGTTTCCGTCTGCGAACCTGCTCAGGTCTTCTGCGAGTTCTTTGGCGGTCTGATAACGGTCCCGCGGATCCTTTTCCATGCATTTCAGGCAGATTGTTTGCAGATCAGTTGGTATTCTTGGATTGATCTCAACGGGAGATCGGGGCTGGGCGTGCAGGATCTGTTGCACGAGTTGAGTGAAGTCACCACGGTAGGGCAGTTCACCGGTGAGTAGTTCGTAGAGCATCACGCCCAACGAATAGATATCGGTGCGTGGGTCCGACGAACGCGATTCTCCTTTGGCCGCTTCGGGTGACATGTAGGCCGGAGTTCCCAGCACTTCACCGCTCAAGGTCATGGTCGCCTCGAAGACATCCTGCTTTGCCAGACCGAAGTCCATGACTTGAGGATTGCCCTTGGAATCCACCATCACATTGCTGGGTTTCAGGTCGCGATGGATGACCGAGCAATCGTGGATTGCCTGAAGCGCCGCAGCGATTTTCTGGATCATTGCCGAACCAGCATTCGGAGAATCGCAGGATTCCCGGTGCCATTGGGCCAACGTTGTTCCATCGATCAGGTCACTGCAGATATAAACCGTGCCGCGGTCAACGCCGGCATCGTGAATGGCAACGACATGGGGATGGCGAATGGCAGCAGCAACGCGGGCTTCGCGAAGAAAAAGATCCTGCTGATCACTCGTCAACAAACCACGTCGCGGGACTTTCAGTGCAACATCCCGTTGAAGTTTTGTATCCCACGCTTTCCAGACCAGCCCGAAAGATCCCGCCCCCAAGGGTGATACCAATTCGAAATGGGCAATCATGGCACCCGAATGAAGACGCCTGCTATTGTTGAGCAGCAACACTGAATTCTCACAGTGATCGCATGAGATCCTGCGAGAGTATTCTTCCTCCGAGAATTCGATCAGGGGAAGTTGCTGGCGGCAAGTTGGGCAACGCACCAAGGTAGGCTGGTTGTGGAATCCGCCGCCGGTGTCGGGAACGTGGACCACCCGAGTGGTGTCATGGGACAAGGGATCAGGATCTTCCTCGCTTGCTGATTTCTCCTTTTCTGTAGCTGCCCTGACAAGGCCGAGCAGGGTCAGTTGCCGTTTGACCTCGGTCGCGATGTCGGGGTGGGCTTCCAGAATGTCATCGATTGATGGTGATTGCGGAGACACTGAATCCGCCATCGCAGCCAAGGCAATTTTTCTTGCGCGTTCGGTAATCGATGGTTCTTCGTTTTCCGGCATCAGGCCATTCCTGTTTCTTCAGCGAGCGACTGCACGTTTCATTCTATTCCATTTGTGTTTTGGCTGTGACTTGGGTCGCCCTCCCAACAGGAAATCAGAAGGAGGGGGGTGGTTGATCTGATTGAGGCGGAATGGTCAAGCTGGAATGTCAGGGAAAGCATCAGGAATACGTTGCTCACGAACGGTTTGGTACTTCCCAGCAGTCGGTCAGTGACCACTTGTAGGCTCACGTCGGTATCTTGCTATCGCCTGCTGGGTCGACTCGGATCTGTGCGATGTTGTCGCATCAGTTCATTCCAACAATGGATGGCATACAGGACGGGCGCATGATCCCGTATCGTTTTCAAAGGCTTCGTATCGAGATCCAGTTTTGCCCATCCACTGAGGCGATCCATCACGGCCGTCGCTTGACTTTGTGTCCTGTCCTGGATCAACTCAGCAACAGCGATATCAGGCACAAGATGGTGGTCCCTGTCCAGATACATCAGGTCACCGACGTGACAATAAAGCAGCGGTGGCGGAATCTCTGTGACAAAATCAGTGTTGTTGACGATGCGATAGGTCCGCGGGGTGTAGTGTCTGGCAAATTCTGCATCCCCAATCCTCGGCGCACCAAACGTGTAGACACCCGCAGGTTTTTCGAATTGATGGGCTGCCAGCACGGCCAGAGCCGCCCCCAAACTGTGGCCAGTGAACCAGACGCGGCGTCCGTTGGAAGACAATCGCTCCAGGTCAGGTTTCATCTGATTCCACACGCCATCGAGTGCTGAGCTGAAACCGGCATGCACTTTCCCGCCAGCGATGGAGGCTGTCTGATGAGCATTGACATCGGTCAGAAGGTCTTTCCATCGACCCGGCTCTGTCCCTCTGAATGCGACCAGAACTTTGTGGTCGTCATGCGCGACAATGGCTTGCGTATCATGCAGACTGCCCTCGGGACTGGCATAACGTTTGACATGGTGCATGCCGGCTGTTTTGAGTTGGCGTTTGACATATCCGTCACCATCGGCGTACGCCAGCATGGAAAGTTCCGCTAACCACCATGCATTGACTCGCTCGAATTGTTGAGCTTCGCGACGGAATGGAAACTGATCGGCATGCTTCAGATAGGCATGACTGTAATTCGGATCAAAAAGCGCACGGAACGTTGTGAGTTCGGGGACCGGCTTGTCAGCGAAATGCGAGGAATCTTGCGCCTGACTGGAGGGTGTGGGGATCAGCAATCCCAGCATGGCCAACAGCAGGTAGCGGAGGATCTGCTGGAGGGTCGTTCCCGAAATGCGATCAGCAGTCATACGATGAGGCACTCCAGGGATGTGGCTGACGCAGCGGTTTCCAGTTCAGGTCATTCTAGCGAACACGTGATTTGGCTCCATGTCAATCTGACGCTGGTCATCAACGGTGGGTGTCAGTCTGCACCCTCAGGGTTGGCCAGATCCAGGAAAACGATGTGCGACGGGTTCCCCACTGGAACGTAGTGACCGGTAAAATCCAGGTTGCCGTTTTCCCTGTTGATGCGAAAGACGGTCAAATGGTCCGCACGTTGATTGCCGCAGTAAAGAAAACGGCCCGTCGGGTCAAAGCTGAAACTGCGAGGGTAATTACCTCGTGTCCATTCGTCGCCAACATGCGAGAGTTCTCCGTTGGAGCCCACCGAAAAAATACCGATGCTGTCGTGCAGTCGGTTGCCGGCGTAAATGAAGCGACCATCCTGCGACACAAGGATCTCCGAGCAGAAATTGCTGCCCGCATACCCTTTGGGCAAGGTTGAAATCGTTTGCCGCGGGCTCAGGTGTCCGGTTTCGCCGTCATAGTCAAACAGCACGATGGTCGATCCTTCTTCCTGAATCGAATAGAGCCACTGTCCATTGGGATGGAAGTGGAAATGTCTTGGACCATCACCGGGAGGCAAAGCAAAGCTCGGGGTGGCTGCTGGTGTCAATTTTCCTTCCCTGGCATCGAATCTCCAAACATGGATTGTGTCCAGACCGAGATCCACATGCAGAATGAACTTGCCGCTGGGATCGGATTGGATCATGTGTGCATGGGTTCGGTCATGACCACTGAAAGCTTTGCTGCCGGGAGGTGCGTTTTGAGAGCTGGTCGGGCCGATTTTTCCTTCGTCAACTTGGATGTCGGTCGCCTCGCCAAGCTGTCCATTCCTGGCAATGGGCAGCACCGAGACGGAACCCCCAAAATAATTTGCGACCAACAGGTGTCGACCCGAGGGATGCAGGCTGACATAGGTTGGACCTGCGCCACCCGAGCCAACCGTATTGAGTAACTCAAGTTGACCGTCTGAAGGGCGGATCGCATACGCGCTGACGGTTCCCTGTTTCGTCTTGCCCACGCGATCGGTTTCGTTGGCCGAATACATGCGAGTGCCCGAGTCATTGATGACAAGACAACTCGGGCTTGTGCCACTGCGGGTGATACCGGTTGGTTTCAGGGCACCGGTCTTGCGATCGACCTGAAACAGATGGATCCCCAATCCGTTACCCGGTGGAAGATCGACTTGGGTTGGAAGCATGTCTTCCAAAGGCGAACTGAAGGTCCCCACGTAGGCCATCAAGGGAAGTTGACTGCCGGTTTTTTCCGGGATGACTTGAGCCTCGACGGGATTCATCAGGGCCAGCGTTCCCAACGAGGCCAGCGTTCCCAACGAGGCCAGCGTTCCCAACGAGGCCAGCGCTGAGACGCGGGCAGTCAGCACTCCCAGGCCGGCAAGTGGATGGATCAATTTCTTCGCACAGCAGTTCAATAAAGAGCGAATCATGGCAATCAGTTTTCAACGGTCATCAAATGTGAAGGGAAGTCGATTTGCTTACAGAATAAGCAAACGGCAGGTCAGCGTCGTCCCATCAGCGGTAAACTTCTCGGAGAAAGACGATTGAAACCCGGCTGCCCGGTTGCAGGCTCAGACCAGTTCGTTGTCGGTCGGAATCGTATAGCGACACGAACGGCCACCCGAATTTGAGTATCATGGGCAGGGATTAGGTTCGAGGGGCGCGACTCTCGATCATGCACCGCCCACACTCCATCCAGATACAGGATACGACGGACCCATGTTTCGATTCCTTCTTTGCTGCGTATTTGTTCCCACGATCACGTGGTCAGTGTCTGCCAAAGAGAACGTCAAGGTATTTGTCCTGGCGGGCCAATCCAACATGCAGGGGCATGGGAAAGTTGCAGCTGAAGAGCAGGCAAACGGCGGAAAAGGTTCCTTGGAATGGTTGGTCAAGAATCCAGAGACCGCCAACAAATACAGGGGCCTTGTCGATGAACAGGGCAGTTGGGTCGAACGCTCAGATGTGCAGATTGTGTACCTTGATCGGAAGGGAAACCTGTCACCCGGGTTTGGTCATCGAGAGGGTTACATCGGTCCAGAACTCGGTTTCGGCCAAATTGTAGGGAACGCTTTTCAATCGCCGGTGCTGTTGATCAAGGTTGCCTGGGGCGGAAAAAGTTTGGCCAAGGATTTTCGTCCTCCTTCGGCGGGGGGTGAAGTGGGACCCTACTACAAACAACTTCTGCAATTGATTCGCCAAACCTTGCGTGATGCCCCCACTCTCTTTCCGCATTATTCAGATTGCGAATTTGAATTGGCAGGGTTTGGTTGGCACCAGGGTTGGAATGATCGCGTGAACCAGGCGTTCAATGATCGCTATGAAGAGAACATGGTGCACTTTATCAACGACATCCGAAAGGATCTTGAAGCTTCGGGACTTCCCTTTGTGATCGCCGAGACCGGCATGAGTGGGTGGGAAGAAAAACATCCCAGAGCCGTGTCGCTCATGAAGGCGCAAGCCGCCGTGGCTCAACGAGAAGCATTTCGCGGAAATGTTGGATTTGTGGGGACGAAAGATTTTTTCCGGCCCAAAGACATTTCACCTTCGGGGCAGGCTTACCACTGGAACAGCAATGCCGAAACGTACTATCTGATTGGTGAAGGAATGGGGCAATCGATGCTGAAATTGCTTGCCCCCCAACCGTGATGTGGCTTTGACCACCGTGAGCCCAAGGGATCTTCCGAGGCATCCTCTTGGGCTAGCTGCTGGGTCGCAAAGAGATTCCCGAGAAGTGTGATTTCATGCTCACCTCAGTGGGATTCGCCGGATTGAGTTCTGAAAAAACCCAGAAAGTTGGTCTAATGCTCATGAAAACTGCCGGATTTGCAAAAACAATGCAGGCTCATGAACAAGATGCAGCCGAGCTCAGGCAAAGGTCAGGTTAGGTGTCTTAGGCACCATCTCGCTATGAAAATGGGGCAAGCAGGGGGTTTGCGGAGACGTTGATGGGCGACCCGACCGTGGGATGTCGCGATCTGTGAAGCCCATTTGGCATCAGGAATCCCGGCTTGATGCCCAAGGAGGAACCAATTTTCAGGGTTTTTTCATTCCGGGACCGTTAATGTGGTTCCACCCCACACATCAGACGGTCGGATCGGTATGATTGTGGGACGGTATCTCTACCTGTTGAGATATTTGAACACTTCTAGAAATGAGTATTGGGTAAACAAAGATGGAAAAGGGAACGATCAAGCGTCTCACCGACAAGGGTTTTGGATTTATCTCCACCGAAGACAACGGTAAAGACATGTTCTTCCACAGTTCTGCTTGTCAGGGAGTCGCTTACAACGACCTTCATGAAGGCCAAAATGTGACTTACACGGTTGGTCAGGGGCCTAAAGGCCCTCGAGCCGAGAATGTTCAGCTAAGCGACGACTAAGCTCTTAGAGTGGTTGCAAAGTCCGTTGACCATCTTGTTGACATCGTTTGAAGCATCAAACGGCAGGAATCAGGGTTTGAACGCAGGTTCGATAGCCTGCGAGATGTGCGGTCTCATGCGCAAGTGAGTGATGGTTGGCTTGTGAAGGCCCGTTCATTTGCTTGCAATACCCTCCCTTTGAATTGGTAGTTCTCTCGAACACGTCCAACGCATGAATCGCGACGATGAAGATCGGTTGCAGGAGTCGGAACACGTCACCCATGGCGTCGACTACTCAGAGTCTTTTTCGACACGCAGAGTTGACGCTGATGCTACCCGTGCGCGCCGGGTGAAGCATGACCCTGAGTCGTGGTTGGGTGAGAGTCTGGGGAAGTACCAGATTACCGGCTATCTTGGCGAGGGAGGCATGGGGCTGGTCATGAAAGGTGTCGACAGTTCGATTGATCGAACGGTAGCCATCAAGCTCTTGTCAGCCGAGTTTTGCCAGACTGAAAACGCTCTGCAGCGTTTTCAGTACGAGGCACGCAGTGCGGCCAAGAGCAATCATCCGAATATCGTCACCATCTATGAAATTGGCGAGGATAAGGACAAGTCGACGCACTTTCTGGCGATGGAACTTGTTGCCGGTGGCAGCGTTTCGGATGAGTTAAAGAAGAACGGACCCTACGATGTCGCAGAGGCGACACGGATCGTGACCGATGCCTGCCTGGGGCTTGCATCCGCCCACCGGCGTGGATTGGTTCATCGGGATATTAAACCGGCGAACCTTCTGCTCACCGACGAGAGGATTGTCAAGATTGCAGATTTTGGGCTGGCCAAGCCCACGGACGATGAAGCGTTGTCCATGACCAAGACGGGGCAAGTGTTGGGAACGCCTTCGTTCATGAGTCCCGAGCAGTGTCGTTCTGACGCCGTTGACGCGACCAGTGATATCTATTCGCTGGGGGCGACCTATTACAGCTTGTTGACGGGGAAGACGCCCTATCAGGAGCGAGGCAGCATCGTGCAGGTGATGTTTGCCCATTGCAATGATGTGCCTCCCGATCCCAAGGATCATTGCCCCGAGTTAGCCGATTCCTGTGTCAATATCATCAGCCGTGCGATGGCCAAGGATCGTAACGCCCGTTACCAATCGATGGATGAGATGCGAGCCGATTTGAATGCGTTGCAGCGTGAGTTGGTGGGGGATGCCGCCGCATTCCCGGTTGGGGTTCCTGCCCAACCCAGCCCAGCCAACGTTGCCAGCACGTCGGGTTCCGGGACACGGTTTTCGCCGTGGTGGATGGCTGCTGCGGGGTTGGTCATGGCTGCGTTGATTGGGATTTCCCTCTGGTTGAGCAGGCAGAATGATGATGGCGTCGGACAGGAAGGTACATCTTCAACAGCAACGGCCAGTTTGCCAGCCGGGATGCCCGTTTTTGTCGGTGATCCCATTCGGGTCGGCATCCTGCATTCGCTCTCCGGCACCATGGCGCAAAGCGAATCGCCCGTGGTCGATGCCCTGTTGTTGGCCATCGAGCAAACCAATCAAGCGGGAGGGGTTCTGGGCAGGAAAGTGGAGCCGAAGATTCTGGATGGAAAATCGGACTGGCCAACGTTTGCCGAGCAGGCGGAACGTCTGCTGGTCGAACATCAGGTCAGCACCGTGTTCGGCTGTTGGACCTCGGCCAGCCGTAAGACGGTGGTGTCCCTGTTTGAGGAACAGAACAATCTGTTGATCTACCCGGTTCAATATGAAGGGATCGAAGAATCGCCGAATGTCGTTTACATGGGGGCAGCACCCAACCAGCAGATCATTCCGGCGGTGCATTGGGCTTACGAAACCCAGCACTATCAGAAGTTTTTCCTGATCGGGTCGGATTATGTTTTTCCTCGAATTGCCAGCGAGATCATCTCAGATCAGTTGGAGGAACTGGGGGCCGAACTGGTGGGTGAGGCTTTTGTGCCGATGGGCAGTTCCGACTTCGGACCGGCGATCCAGAAAATCAAAGCGGCGAAGCCGGACGTGATTCTCAGTTGCATTAACGGGTCCAGTAACACGGCGTTCTTCAAGCAACTGCGTGCTGATGCGGACCTTGCCGAAGTTTCAACCCTTTCGTTCAGCATCGGCGAAGAAGAATTGCGGTTCATGGATACTGCAAAAATGACCAATGATTACGCCGCCTGGACGTACTTTCAGAATATCCAGACGCCGTTGAACGAACAGTTGCTCCAGGATTTTCATGCCAAGTATGGACCCCAGCGGGTCTTCACTGACCCCATGGCAGCCGCTTACTTTGGCTTCAAATTGTGGGCACAGGCTGTCACCGATGCAAACAGCGATGATCCGGTTGCCATTCGGCGCGCCATGTTGAGCCAGCGGATCGACACTGCGGCGGGACCGGTGCGGATCGATGCTGCCACCCAACACACCTATCAGACACCTCGCATTGGCAAGGTCATGCCTGATGGACAATTTGAAATTGTCTGGATGGCGGATGCTGCGGTTGCGCCGCAACCCTATCCTGATTCACGCAAAGCGTCCGAGTGGCGAGCCGTCCTGCATGATCTCTTTTCAGGCTGGGGAAACCAATGGTCAGCCCCGACCGAGTGATCTGCTGTGGGGCCGACTTCGCTCGCAGGCCATCCGTTCTCAATCTTCCAGAAAATTGATCTTGATTTCCGTTTGGTCACCTTCGATTTTTAACGCTTGCACGGTAAACCGCAGTTTGCCTTTGGTAAACTCAATCAATCCCGCTGGCGGGTCTTGCAGCAGTTCGAGTCGTTCACGTTTCACCTTGTCATAGCTCCAGCCGCGTTTTTCCATTTCGAGAACGAAGAACTGAATGATCAAATCGATGCTGTCGTTGGAAACGGCGACCAGTTTCAGGCCGTCGCGAAGCGATGTGGTCTGTCGTCCCAAATCGGTCAGGATCGCACCTGGATATTGTGGAAGATCCTGATCGACATACAGTTGGGGGTAGGCCAAGGGCTGGATGTTCGGGTTGTCACTCACAGCTGGGGTGGGCGAGTCAATGGTTGCAAAGGGCCCGTCCTTGCCACATCCAACAGATAGAGCGAGTAAAGCACACAACAGTCCGGTACGCATGGATTGACCTCGAAGACGACTTGCGGCATCCACTGAACAGCTGTGGAAAGTTGAACAGCCGTGGAAAGGCTCTCAAACGCCAGAACTGAGGATGCTCATGAATAAAAATACCATTGGACAAGTTACCTTGCCGAAACTGAGCCAGTAAGATCTCGGAGCGACATCGAGGACAAATGTCTGTTTTTTTTATCTTCCGGTTGGGGTTATTCCTTCGAGAACCCGAACCTTGTTCAGGTACCCGCCTCCATTGAAAACCTTGACACGGACTTCACCAGGATCTTTGTCGGCGTTGGATGAACCCAAGCGTTGCTTTGGCTGTTTTCGGCCCGTGGCGCTTTGTTATTGCTCAACCATTCCCATCGTCCACAACCGCACCCCGGTTCACATTCTGCAACATCGTCGCGAGAGGTTTCATCCGTTCAATACGGCTCGCATTGTCCATCGCGCACTGCAGCACAGTCAAATGATGGTGGGGCACAATACGGAACTTGCCCAACGCTTTGACAAGGTGAAACTGGGTCCCGCTGCCGGCTTGCTGTTCCCCGGTGACGATGCGAGGGTACTGTCGGAATTGGCATCTTCGCAATTCCCCCAGGAATTGATTGTTCCTGATGGGACATGGCATCATGTGAAAACCCTGATGCGTGACATTCCTCGCCTGCAGGAATTGCCCCGCTACTGCCTCGCGCCGATGCACCCGAGCCGTTATCGCATTCGCCGCGAACCCCACTCGCATGGCCTTTCGACCCTCGAAGCCGTGGTCTCTGCCTTGCAGACTCTCGAACCTGAAACGCTCGGTTTTGATCTCCTGCTCGAAACATTCAATGGCATGATCAGCAACCAGATCAAACAGGGAACCTCCAACTGGCGGGAAAATCAGCGTCGACGCAGGGGCATGCCCAATATTCCTCGGGCCTTGACTGGTGATCTCAATCACATCGTGATCGGGTATGGTGAACAGGAACCGGGCAACCGTTTGGAATCAGGTCATCGATCGGCAGCAACAGGCAGGCTGATTTACTGGACTGCGGTTCGTCCCGTCTCGGGTGAGCAGTTTCAGTGTGCGATTGAATCTCCGGCATTTGAAGACCCGTCATTCATGGAACGCTTGAGGCTGCCAGCGGATGAGATTCGAAATCCGGTGTCGATCGATCGGTTTCGCGATCGCTGGAATCAGTTTCTGCATCCCGACGACCGTGTGGTTGTCATGCATCCGAGTACCGCCAGATTGTTGGCGGAAATCCAGCCTGACAGGCGTTTGCCCTTGATCCTGAAGGCGATCCATGTGGAGGACGAACCCGAAACAGACGATCTGGTCGAGCGGAGTCTGCCAGGGGTGTTCTCACCCGTCAATCAGTCCCGTGCCCAGGAGCGTTTGGCGCTCGCGGTCAAACGTGTGGCAGTCCTGAATCGGGTCTATCATCAGACACGGGACGCTTTGTCACGAGAGTGACGATGCGGCGTGTCGCCCCAGGAGGGAGTCTCCACCGATCACTCTGGCGGTTTCATTGTGATGGTCTTCCTGCGTTTTTTCGCTTTCCATGCAGGCGAAAAAATGGTTTTGGTGAGAGGCAACGCAGGCTAACATGGAGAGTCGGAAACCCCTCGGATTGAAATTTGTCACCGTTTTGAAAAACAGGATGCTCATGTTGAAAAGAACCATCGTTGTGTCTGCCTTTCTGGCACTTTTCATGGCCGAATCCAGTCGTGACCTGCGGCAGGTGGTTGCGATGCAGAACAACCCGGAAGAACGCCTGTTTCGCAGTTGGGACAGGAATGGCGATGGCGTTCTGCGACGCTCAGAGGTGCCGGAAGGTCCGCGGCGATTGTTTGAACGGGTCGACAGGAATCAGGATGGAAAAGTGACGCTGGCAGAACACATGGCCGCCACTGCTGGGGAAAAAAGCGAACCGGCGTCGGTCGAATTGGGGGATCTGAAACGTCATGTCATTCGTCAGACATGGAGTCAGGAGCCTCGGGGGTTTGATCGTGAATTCTTTGTCCGTCCGCCCAGCAATGGGGGAGAACGGTGGCCGGTGACTTTTGTGTTTCATGGCAATGGCGGCAGGGCTCGTACGACTCTGGGGCAATGGCCGCGGTTGTTGCAGGGGCACCTCGTTGTCTCACCCCAGGGTTATGAACGCAGTTGGAATATTTCGGACGAAAAGTCAAAGGCACCCGATGTTGAGTATTTCAAGTTGATGGTCGCCGAAATCGGTCAAAAGTATCCCAAGGCCGATCTGTCGAATCTGTCACTGATCGGATTTTCCAATGGGGCCGGATATGTCTTCCGGTTGTTGATCGAACTGGATGAAACCGTTGCCATCAGGAATGCTGTGCCGGTGGTTTCGTCGATGGTTGAACAACAGTACCACGATGGCGCTTTCTGGAAGCGTTCGGATGACTCCCGGGACATTTACAATCAGAAGGCAACCCCGGTGGGAACCCGCAATATTCTTACCGTGCATGGGACAGCTGACCGGGTCGTGCCCTACGAGGGAGGAATGAGGGGACGCAATGCCCGGCATTTGTCGGCGCAGGACACCGCTTACGCCTGGGCAGTCCAGCAGGGATACAAAGGCCGGCAATTCAGAGACAGCGAGGGAAAAAACCTGAGTCAGGAGATTGTCCGTTATACTTATCCGGAGGCCAACGTCACCCATTGGAAGGTTATCAATGGGGGACATGGGTTCGGACCTGTCAGCCGGCAAGTCAACGAATGGGTGCGAGACTTTATCCAGAGCAACCTTCGCTAGCTTGTGAAAAGGTCAGCATGCCGGTTAATAAAAACATTCCCGGCAAGACAAAGAAACCCGCAACTGAAGTTCTTTTGCACGCTGCCGCCGTAAAAAGACACTCCAGTAAAAACCTGTGGCCTGTCCCCATAACGTGTCCCCCCCAGAACGTGCGATACCCTCACTGAGGCTCGATCGCATCGCCCCTGACTCAACTCAGACATCACCGTTCGCGGTACACCAGAAACACATTTCCTGCCCTTGAACTGCATGTGTCCCTGTACACATCGGATACAAACGATTCAGTCCAGAGAGCGGACTTACACTCCGAGCAAAACATGAAACCCATTTTTCTTTGCATGGCAACCTTACTGGTTCTCGCTTCCGACGCGCGTGCGGAAACGAAACCGATCAAGGCTCTTTTGATTGCTGGTGGATGCTGCCACGATTACAAAGGACAGCACGAGGCCTTGTTCAAGGGCATTCAGGCCAGATCCAACGTGCAGGTTGACGTCTACTGGACCGATGATACAAGCACCAACCCTCCCTTCCCACTCTTCGATAGTCCTGATTGGGCCAAGGGCTATGATGTCATCATTCATGACGAGTGTGCAGCCAGCAACAAAGATGTGGCAGTGGTCCAGAGGATTCTTGCAGTCCACCGCACCGTGCCTGCCGTGCACCTGCATTGCGCAATGCACTCGTTTCGCAATGGAACAGATTCATGGTTCAAACATCTGGGTCTCAAATCAACCAGCCACGGACCCCAGGAACCCATCGCCATTTCTTTCGTGGATAAATCACATCCCATCACAAAGGGCCTGCGTGATTGGACCACCATCAAGGAAGAGCTTTACAACAATGCGGCGATGCACGACGCCAAACCGCTGGCGACAGGCACGCAAACGTTCAAACGAAACGGGAAAACGGTAGAAGCAAAAGCAGTCGTCGCCTGGACCAATGAGAAACAGGGCGCTCGAAGTTTCAGTACCACCCTTGGGCACAATACGGCAACGGTTGCTGATCACAGGTATTTGGATCTGGTAACACGTGGATTGTTGTGGTCCTGTGACAAACTGAATCCAGAGTACATGACTCCCTACTCCGGCAACAACAAAGTCACCTTCATTGCAAAGAAAGAAAAATCTGCGGTTGTCCCGAAACTTGGAGTCATGCCCAAGGATGCGACTCTCGTTACGCCTTCGGCTTCATCAACCCAACAGCCCAACCTTCCACTCAACGCTTTCGACGGTAATACGGACACAAGGTGGTGCGCATCCAACGGCAGTTACCCCCAATGGCTGGCGTGGGAATTCCAACGTCCTGTGAAAGCCGCATCCATCAACATCGTGTGGGAATTTGAGCGTGACTACCAGTTCCATGTCGAAGGCTCAACGGATGGTAAAAGCTGGATCCGGCTTCTGGATGCTTCCAGCAATAAAAAGGCAAACCAGGGTGAACTTGCATTAAAGGCAGGCGTCGCTGTCAAACACATGCGCATCGTTGGCCTGGGCTCGTCGGGCGGTTGGTGCAGCATTCGCGAGATCTCGGTCAAGGGCGATGGAATCAACACGCTCTGGCCTGCAAAAGCTGACGGCAAACCCTACAGCTATCAACCCAAACTTGCTGACCCCTACGCAAAGAAGGGGAATCTTCCACCCACCCTTCCCTCACTGACGCCTGCCGATGAAGCGGTCATCTTGAAGGATGTGAAAGTGGCCGAGGGATTTGAGGCGACCGTGTTCGCTGCACCACCGGCTGTCAATTATCCCGTTTTTGTTGCTGCATCTACCGACGGAACGCTCTACGTCAGTTCCGATGGCAATGGTTCTCTGGGCCGTGATCCCGAACGTGGCCGTGTGATTCGCCTGCGGGATATCGATGGTGATGGTCGAGCTGATGAGACCAAGGTTTTTTGCCAGATCGATGCGCCCCGTGGTCTCGTATGGGATCACGATCGGCTTTACCTCGTACACCCGCCCCATCTTTCTGCGTTCATCGACGCTGACGGCGATGGCGTTGCAGAAGAACAAAAAATTCTGGTCAGCAATCTGGCGTTCGGTTACGACAAACGCCCGGCAGATCACACCACCAACGGCCTCAGCATCGGCGTCGACGGTTGGCTCTACATCGCGGGCGGAGACTTCGGATTCATGGACGCAGAAGGAACGGATGGTCGAAAACTGACTCATCGTGGTGGAGGCGTCATCCGTGTCAGACCCGATGGAACCGGACTGGAACTCTACTCAACAGGCACACGAAATATCCTCGAAGTTGCAGTTAGCCCCCGCATGGATCTGTTTGCAAGAGACAACACCAATGATGGCGGAGGCTGGGATGTCCGATTCCACCATTTCACCGGTGGTGAAGATCACGGCTATCCCCGCTTGTACAAAAACTTCTCCGGGGAATGCGTGGCGCCACTCGCCGATTACGGTGGCGGGTCTGGCTGCGGGGCAACTTATGTGGATGAACCCGGGTTCGGAACATGGAACGATGCGCCACTCACCGCAGACTGGGGAACAGGGGCTATCTGGCATCACTCGGTTCAACCCAAGGGAGCAACCTTCACAGAAACAACGCCCCCGAAACCGCTGATTCGAATGTCACGTCCGACAGATGCTGATGTGGATGGAAATAGCCGCCTGTACTGCGCAAGTTGGAAGGGAGCCACATTCAAGTGGGCTGGCGCGGAAGTGGGATACATCGTCTGTGTGAAGCCAAAGGGAATGCAAGATCGCCCGATGCCAAAATTTGCCGATCTTTCTTCCGATCAGCTTGTCATCCTGTTGGATGACGCCAGTCATCGACGCCGACTTGCTGCTCAACGGGAATTGATGCGTCGAGGTGACCCAAGGCATCGCACTCTGTTGAAGAACATCCCTGCGCAAAGGAGTGATGCAAGGAATCTCGCAGAACACCTCCAACAAAATGCAACGGTCAGCGAGATGCTTGAAGCCCTCGAACACTCCGACCCCGTCGTGGTTCATATCGCTATCAGAAGTCTTGCAAAAACAGAGGCTGTGGATGCCTGCATGAACTTGCTGACAACGCAACTCAAGGCCAAGTCAAGATCTCAACCCACCGCATTGCAAGCGCTCGCAAAAATGCATGTCCCTGAAGTGGTTACGGGATTGATGCAACAAATTGCTGGTCAGTCGGATGTAATGAATCGCATGCACCTCAGGGCCGCTTTGTGTCGACTGCATTACCGGGAAGGAATCTGGAAAGGGGACTCATGGGGCACACGTCCTGATACGCGCGGGCCCTACTACCAGCCAGAACCGTGGAGTGAAACAGAACGCATTAACGAGTGGTTGCAACGGCAACTGAAAACGATCCCTGTTGAAGAAGTAGCGAACCTGATCCTTGAAATCAATCGCCACCGAATTCAGGTTGATGATGTCATGAAACAGATGATGAGAATGGCTGAGGATGACTTGCAGTTGTTGCCGCCCACGGTTGCAAAATTGGCGGCTGAACGTGAGCTTCCCGATGGCAGCGTGCCGTTTCTCACATCCGCAGTGGCAGCACCCGACCTGTCATCAACGACCTTGATGCAGGCGGTCACCGCCTTGGTCAAATCAAAACAGCCCTCAGCATTGAAGCCTGCGTTGGCAGCCATTGCCCGAATGTCCGGGAATCAGGCGAAACGAGATCAGCAGCGTGCGTTTCAGAGTCTGCTGAAGTCACAACTGATCCAAAACCAACTCCCGCTTGCCCTGGAAAACTGCCAAAGTGAAGACTCAAGTATTGGGTTCTGGGCGACTGCCGCAGTGCTGGGTGTCGCTCAGGAAAAGAAAACCAGCCCGGAAGTCCGCGAACAAGCGGTCCTCAGTATCGATGCGATGTGGAAGCAACCGAGCCAACGAATCCGACTGATCAAGGCAGCCACCGATACACAAAACCACTTTCTCGACGATCGCATTCTTGAGTTGTCGAACCGTCCGGATCCGGAATCGGTGGCAGAAGTACAGCGTGCTGTCAAAGTGTTGCGACTGACCGAAAAGATGAACTCCAACCTCCCTCGTATCGAAACCCTTGGAGTGGAGGCTGCCTTACAGCAATTCAGTGTGACCTCGGGAAATGTGGATCGTGGGCAAAGGTTGTTCAAAGAGGCGAATTGTCTGGCATGTCATACAGTCACCAAAGAAGACAAACAGCAGGGTCCGTATCTTGGCAATATTGCTGCCACGTATAAGCGCCAGCAACTTGCCGAGGCGGTCCTGCAACCCAACAAGACCATCGCACAAGGCTTTGCGACGACCTCCATCCTGACACTTGATGGTCGGGTCATCGTCGGTTTCGTAACCGAGGAGTTGGCTGATCGTGTGACGCTCCGAGACGCTCAGGCGAAGGAACACCCGATCAGCAAGGATGATATCGAAGTGCGCAAGACACTCAAGACGTCCGTGATGCCCGAGGGATTGATGAACCAGTATTCGGTTGCCGATCTGGCTGCGATCGTCGACTATCTCAATACCCTGGTCAAGAAATGATCAGGATTTCTGGGATTGCAATTGCAAGTTGTCCAACAGTTTGAGCATCGCCTTGATGGATGGCCGATCACCCGGATTGCTTCCCACATAGGACAGGACAACGTTGCCTTGCTTGTTGATCACGAAGGTTGATGGTTTGGCAAGCTGGGCGGCGATCTTGAGTGTGTTGACCGCTTCCAAATCCAAATCAAGCAGGATGGGGAAAAGGATCGATTCTTCTCCCGCCACAGCAAGGCCCGCTTGCTTGAACTGGGGTAATTGATCGGTCGACCCGGGGTAGATCAGCAGCACTTCCGTGTCACGCTGGAGGAATTCATCGTAATTGGCAATCAGCCGAGAAGTCTGAGTGGTGCAATACGGACAAATCCTGCCAGAGAATCCCCGAGTGAAAACCACCACAAGATTCTTCTTGTCCTTGTAATCCGCCAAGGACACCGATTCACCATCGGTATCGATGAATTCAAGAACCTTGATAAGCCCGTTGGAGTTCTGGTTGCTTTCAACGTTGTCCAGAAACTCGATGGCATCGTACTGCTCCTGAGAGATACCCCCGAGCGGGTCATACGGCCGTTTGCTGGCCACTGACCAACGGTAACCGAGCCACAACAGGGTCAGGCATACGCAGGTCGATACAGAGAAAAAGAAAGTCTTGGGGCCCATGAAGCCTAGGATAACGGAAAAAAATGACGAGAGAAACTTGAATTCGTCTGTCCCAGCTCATGTGTTGGAGGGGCCCATGCTGCAGTTGCCCTATTTGATGCAATCGGTACGCCTCTCCCTTGCCAGCCCTTTCGATAGGCATTGTTTCACAGGGGGAATCCAGACCTCCCACTCGACTGGTGTTCCTGAGCCCAATGCGAAGGATTCTTGAAAACTGGGCTGCAGCACATCTTGAGGGTGCGAACTCAGTTGGACCACGAATCGAGAATTTCACCACTTGCCCGAGTTCCCAAGGCGCCCCACAGTCCGTAGGGGCTCTTGCTGCCAGGGGCGCGATTCCCAGTACCGTTCCATTTGACATTACCAATGCCACAGAAACCGGCTTCGATCGAATCAGTAATGAACGTCACTGATCCGTCACCCATCAACACGTGAATGCCGCCTGGATGCCGACTGCTGGGGCCGTAGATCCCAATCGTCCAAGTGTTGTTGCCATTGCTGCAGATGGGCAGGTTGGGCGGAATGATTGTCGTGATGCCGGTGTTGACGCACATCCCATTGGCCCACTTGTATCCACGTTGAACTTCAACATTGGCTACCAAGGGAGCGCCCGGTCGCCAGAATCCCATCCGGGTGGGGTCACGATCACGACCGCACAGCATCGGATTGTTCAAGATCCCGGGCGCACGGACGGCTTGGGTTGTGATATCCCGATCACCCAAGTCGGTGTTCATTTCCGCTCCCATGATGGTATTGGACAGGCCATCGAGAACGTCGCGCATACGAGTTGCCCAACGTGGTACAAACATGCCGCGACACGTTTTCGTAGCACGGCTGGCAACCACTCGATTGACGGTGCCATTTTGTCGAATCCAGCCGGTGTTCTGATACTGGATGGAATCCCCCATGTTCACGCCATAATTGGTGCGTCCCTGAGACGGAAATCCAACTCCCGGATCGCTGGGACAGCGGTACGTTGGGATTTCGGTGAGCCAAGGATCGTATTGAAAGCTGTTGTGGTTGGCCAGACTCATGGCGACTTGGGGGCCCATCGCTGAAAAGTACAGACCGACAGCAGAGGCCGGTTCCTTGACCGCATAGGGATTGGAGATCTCTTCCCAAAGTGCCTGTTGTTCTACAAACGGCAGCAACGGGACAAGAGCACTCAGGTTGTGAAAGTTGTTGCCGCCGTGGGATGCCCCGAGCGGAACCGGCGTCCGCGCCTGCAGGTTGCTGCCAAAGCGAAAAGTTCCTCCACGTTCCATCGGAAACTTCTTGTACGCGGAGTGGTAATTCTGAAAACCAAGCCCGATCTGTTTCAGATTGTTACTACAACTCATTCTTCGAGCGGCTTCACGCGCCGCTTGAACAGCTGGGAGAAGCAAGCCAACCAAGACCCCAATGATCGCAATGACCACCAATAATTCGACGAGAGTAAAGCCTCTGCGGTGCAGGTTGTTCATGGTGGATGCCGTGTTGGAATGGGCGGCGTGGTAAGAGACGAGAAATCGCAATCACGCCCCTCTTGTGGTCATGTTTGCTCATCATAACGGGGGGGATTGTATCGATTGTAACTGATGCTCCGAGACAAGTCACTCAGCGAATTAGGCATCCTCATAAAATGTTTCCTTGCCAAATTCTTGGCGAAATCGCTCCTTTTGGGGGCATGTTGAGCCGTATTTCCAGCTTTTGTTTTGCCACGTCCGCTTCAGCAGCGGTGTCCGATGCTCCCTGGGCAGGGCCGTGTGTCGTCACCTCGCTTGGACGGCGTTTCCCCATCCAGAGCATGCGGGACCGCCATTCGGCTGACCCGTTGGCAGGGCCGAAGGCTACAGTTGCTCGAGAATCTCAACTGCTTTTTGTTCGTAAATCGCTTGCCAGTGGGGCGCAAGAATGCAATCGCTGTCTTCCTGCGCGCCACCCACATTGGCTAACTGCTTGGTGGTCGGTGCGTAATAGATGTATCCGTTGGTGTAGCCAGCAACGAAGGTATGTTCGTGAGGCGATTTGTTCTTCAGGTTCAATCCGATTTGTACAGTCAGTTCCCCCGGAAAACTCGTCAACACGAAATCGCCGATGCGGCAACCAATCAACTCCACATCGACGGTTCGTTTGGGAGCTTCCAAATTCTGTTTTTGATGCATCTTCAACAATCGCAGGTTGGTGTTGACACGCGTGAGTTGTTCCATCGTTTCGATGTTTTGAACGTAGGATTTGATGTCTTGCCGATTCCTTGCATCCATGACAGACAATTCTTTGCGACCCAATTCCTCTTCATGTAGATACCGGTGCGAATAGTAGGCGGGGTATTGATCGGACAAGCGGTACTTGACCATGAGGGGCATGAATGTTTTTAGACTCAGCGTGGTGCCACGCAAGGACTGAGCCAGCCTCAGTTGTTCTTGCTCCTGATCGATAATCTTTGATGCCAGATCGGCCCGTGGCAGTTCGAGTGTCTCATGGATCCACAGAAAACGATTGTCTTCTTTTGTTTCGACGGAGCGCACGGCTTTGAGCGTGCTCAAGGCAAGAAGATTTCCCAATGACACCGCATCCCGGGGTTGATCAACATGTTTGTAGAACACGGGGTTGATATCACCACCGCATCCTTGCAGGAAGAATGCCATCGCTCCCCCTCCGAGGTTGTCCTCGATAACCGTGGATGCAAGGCCTGTGATGTCAGCAGTATTCGCTCCACTGGGGACGCCCTGGATAGGATGGCAGGCAAAGTTGTAGATCACGGCTAATGGATCTCCCGACATCCGATCAAGCCTGAGCACACCAATTTCCGGATCAATGGGACCGACGCCGGCAACCTCTGCGTCTGGCGGCATTGAGTAAGCATGACGAACGTCGATTTCACGGCCGTCTTTCATCAACAGTCTGCGGTTTTCCCCCACCCGGTCTTCGTGGCCGTGACCGACCCCAATCCGAACAGGCACCAATTTGGACGCAGCTGATTCGATGGCCTGAATCGTCAACTCAGCGATATCCCTGCGCACGACTCCGTGACAGTGACTGGCGTTGACCAGAATGCGTGAAGCCGGAATTCCATGCGAGTGTTGTATCGCTGACCGCACTTTTCCCAGATAGTCGTCCTTGATGTATCCGATCCCCCCAATCGCGACGGCATCCACGGTCACGATGACAGCCTGATCCCCACCTTGTTTCAGCACGATGGCTTTGACGTAAAGCGGATCATGAACCGGACCCGCTTTGTAGTCGGTAGCATCCACTCTGGCTACTCCGGCCATCATTTGGCCCTGACATGTCAGCGGAAATGTGATCAAGGCGGCAAACAGGATCAGACTGTGATACCCGTTGCAAGTCAAGCAATTCATCAGTTGTCACCTCCGAGAGTCGATTGTCCAATGCCCGCGTGCCTCACACGTGCAACCTGCAGGTTGTCAACGCGCGCACACCATGTACGTCCTGTGAAGCCTTGGCGGTACCATCTTGTCTTCCTGCGGACTGACGTTCTGCGCTGGCGGGAACGTTCGTGTTCAACGGGGATGGTACGAGCAGTCCTGAACTCCATCCGCAGTCTTCGGGAAAAAACCACAAGAATTATATCCCATCCAAAGGCGAGATGGGCTGGTTCAAAGGCTGGCAATCGTTGTCCCGTCGAAGTCCCCGTCGAAGTCCCCGTCGAAGTCCCCGTCGAAGTCCCCGTCGAAGTCCCGGGGTGAACGATTTTCTGTCCGAGTCATTTTCTGTCCGAGTCCTGAATCAATGCTGAACAACTGTTGCTATGATTGGGACCTGACCCACTCTGTTTGTTTCTTTCATTGATGGCAAGTTCATGTTTTGTACGACCCAGAATCAGCGTTCCCCTCTTGCTTGCCCTGGTAAATGGCTCTGTGTGCTCCTGTGCCTGACAGGCATCGACGCGATTCAGGCGGCACCGAATACGAATGTCCTGCTGTTCACGGCAGATGATCTGCATGCAGAATCGCTTGGTTCTTATGGCGGATTGCCTGCCGGTCTGACCCCCAATCTGGACGCTTTTGCTGCCGAGGGTTTGCGTTTTAATCGAGCGCATGTCAACGTTGCCATTTGTGCTCCCTGTCGTGCTGTGATTGCCACAGGACGCTACAGTCATCGATCGGGCGCCATGGGTTTCATGCCCGCACGTGAGGATGTTCCCGACATCGTGAATACGTTGCAGGCAGGCGGGTACCTGACGGGGATTCTTGGCAAGGTCGGGCATTCTTCGCCCAAGAAATCGATCAAGTGGGACTACGCTTTCGACCAGAAAGAACTTGGGAACGGGCGCAACCCGGAGATCTATTACCAGCGCAGCAAGACGTTTCTGGAAAAGAGCAAGCAGGAAAACAAGCCGTTCTATTTCATGGTCAATTCGCATGATCCGCACCGGCCTTATTGCAACCCTGCAAAGTTGACCAAAGGTGCGTCGATGCCATCACGTGTCTACAAAGCAGCGGAAGTCACCGTGCCCGGTTTCTTGCCTGACCTTCCCGGCGTACGCGAGGAATTGGCCCAGTACCTGAATTCGACTCGCCGTCTGGACGATACCTTTGGTCGTGTCATGCAGGCTCTGGATGAATCGGGTATGGCCGAGGACACGTTGGTGGTTTTCATCTCGGACAATGGAATCGCGGTCCCGTTTGCCAAGTGCAATGCCTGGTTCCACAGTTCACGAACACCCTGTCTGGTTCGGTGGCCTGGCACTGTCCGTCCCAATACAACCAATGAAACTGATTTCGTATCGGTCGTTGATTTCTTTCCGACTTTTCTCGAAGTCACAGGAGTCGAGGGGCCAGACGGACTGGATGGCACTTCGTTTCTTTCGCTTCTGAAAGGACAGAAGCAAGCGGGGCGGGAACAGGTTTACACACAGATTGACTCCAAGGCAGGTGGTGATGCTGTGCCGATGCGGGCCATTCAGAATGCAGGATACGGCTACATCTACAATCCATTCAGTGACCAGAAGCATTGGTACCGCAACAACAACGAAGGGAAAACAATGGCGGCGATGGAAGCAGCCGCTGAATCGGATTCCGTCATTGCGGACAGGATACAGCTGTTTCGTTACCGCGTTCCGGAAGAGTTCTATGATCTGCGCAACGATCCCGATTGCTTGCACAATCTGATCGACCAAAGCGAGCATGCAGGAACCATTGCCGCCATGCAACAACAACTTATCGATCACATGAAACGGACCAGCGATCCGATGCTTGAAACCTTTCTTAACCGTACCGATCGAGAAGTGGTCGACAAAATCCTGCTCGATACTTATGGCCCTGCAAAGCCGAAACGGACGAAGAAAAAGAAGCCGCAGAAAAAATGACTGCGCATCAATAAAAAAACAACGGCGACAAGGTTCAACGATGTGTTCGGATGTCCCGGATCATGCCAGGATGTCCCGGACAACGCGTCCGTAAACATCAGTCAAACGGTAGTCACGACCGGCATGACGAAAGATCAGTCGTTCATGATCCAGACCCAGTAAATGCAACATCGTGGCATGTAAATCATGCACATGCATTTTGTTGACTGTGGCTTTGAAGCCGAATTCATCGGTTTCACCGTAGGACATGCCCCCTTTGACCCCACCGCCCGCCATCCACATGCTGAACCCATGGTGGTTATGGTCGCGGCCGGTACCGTTTTCAGAGGTTGGTGTGCGTCCGAATTCGCCTCCCCAAACGATCAGGGTTTCATCAAGCATCCCGCGTTGCTTCAGGTCGGTCAGCAGGGCAGCGATCGGCCGATCAATGTCCGCGCACAGTTTGGGCACCGTCTTGTCGTGGTTGTTGTGGGTGTCCCAGGGCTGGCCATTGCCATAATAGACTTGGACAAACCGCACCCCTCGTTCCACCAGCCGTCTGGCCAGCAGGCAACCGTTGGAAAAGTGACCCTCGCCATAGGCGGAACGTGTCTGCTTGGACTCCCGGTTCAGATCAAACGCATCGTTGGCTTCGAATTGCATTCGAAAGGCGGTTTCTATCGAAGCATTGCGGGCCTGGAGCAGCGAGGAATTTGTGCGTCCAACCTGGTGTGCGGCATTGAGGTGTTGCAGCAGAGCGAGCTGCTTTCTCTGGATCCCGGCGTCCCACTCGGCATTCTTGAGGTGAGGCAGCATCCTGTCGGGCTGCAGGCTGGAATGATTGATATAAGTCCCTTGATGTTTGGATGGCAGAAAAGCACTGTTCCAGAGGATCGAAAAACGCACGGGGCGACCAGGGCAGAGAACCACGTATCCCGGAAGATCCTGATTCTCCGTACCCAGACCGTACAGGAACCATGCCCCCATGCTGGGTCGTGTCGGTGTGATCGTCCCGTTGTTCATTTGCAACAGCGCAGGTCCGTGATTCGGATTGTCAGAATGCATGGAATTCAGAACACAGATGTCATCGATGTGCTTGCTGAGTTCGGGCAACAATTCACTGACCGGTAATCCACTCTCACCCTGCCGCTGAAACTTGAAGGGTGAGGGCAGCAAGCCGCCCGTCGGTCGCTCGGTCAGTAAATCAGCTCCGGTAGGTTTGGTGCCCGCGTATTTCTGTAATGCCGGCTTGGGGTCAAACAGATCTGCTTGAAACGGACCACCATTCATGAACAGGTGAATGACTCGTTTGGCTTTGGCTGGAAAATGTGCCTTTCCTGGGGGGATCGAATCTGCATGCGAGGACTCAAGAGACGACAGCAGGCTGGCCGCACCCATCATCCCCATGCCACTGCCGAACTGGCTGAGCAATCGACGACGGTCCAAGGGTTGTGGAAGTGGTGTGAACACGGTGGCTCTCCTGTCGTGCAGTCGATTCATCCCCGGGAAACTCAATCGACGAATAAAAACTCGTTGCTGGCCAACAGGACATGAGCGTACTGCCGCCAACTGTCCTGCATATTCAGCGATTCCTTGCCTAGAAACTCCAGCCCCAAGGCGATCTCATGTTCCGTGGGTGGACGTGAAAACAGCCGCCAATGGATATCCATGATGCCCGTTCGCATGGCCTCGAGTGTTCTGTCGGAATGCTGCTGAACCAGTGTCCTGGATTGAACGGCCATCAGCGGACTGTTCAGGGTATACAGCCCCTGAATCGCTGTCAGCGTATGCGCCCGTTGCGAACTGTGTTGGGTTGGGTCGGGGAAATCATGAATCATGAACGTTGGGGACATGTCCCGGCGGTGCACTGTTGCGTAAATCGTGCGTCTTCTGTTCTTCAGACTGTCAATGTCGATCGAGGCTCCACCCATGGCTGGATCGAGTGTTCCACTTGCAACGAGCATGGCGTCCCGCCATTCCTCCAGATCAAGGCGGCGTGGCGTCATGTACGAAAACCAGTGATTCCCAGGATCCCGTTCGTGATTGGGCGTTCTTCCTGACGCTTGCTGCCAGGTTGCTGAAAGCAGGATTTCTCGATGCAATCGTTTCAATGACCAGTCATTGGCAATCAGTCTGGCAGCCAGATCGTCCAGCAACTCAGGGTGCGTCGGGAGAGACCCTTGTCGACCGAAATTACTTGGTGTACTGACCAACCCTCGGCCAAAATGCGCCAGCCAAATCCGGTTCACCACGACCCGAGCGGTCAATGAAGCAGCTTCCCCAGTAATGGATTGCGCCAGTTCCAGTCGACCACTGCCCTTTCGGAACGGCTTGGGATCAGCCGACAGCACTTTCAGGAACCGGCGTTGGATCACGGGACCGGGTCGATTAGGATTGCCACGCGAATACAACGGCAAGTCCCTCGGTTCCTTTTTGTACTCCAACCGTGTTCCATCTTGAGGCGTCTTGCCGGCACGAACGACAAACATCGACTCTTCCGACAGGGCAGTCGCCAAGGGTAGATGGTACAGGGGGGTTGATTCCTTGATCTGGTCGACCGTTTGGGTGATTTCGTCGATGCGTTGCTGGGGAACGGGCGTTTCCTTTTTGCGTTTGGCAAGTTCTGTTTCCAAGGCAGTGACCTGTTTCTTGGCAGCACGTACCGGAGCATACCTCTCAGGCGAGACCGTGGGCAATTCCACCTGACGGCAACTGGCAAAGACACCTGCCAATGCGTAGTAGTCTTCCGAACTGATCGGATCGAACTTGTGGTCGTGACAGCGAGCGCAGGCGACCGTCAGTCCGAGGAAAGTTCTTGAGACTGCGTCGACGCGTTCCTCCCACTCATCAGCGACAATCACCTTGATGACTTCACAAGGCAGTTTGAGTTCTTTCCAGTAGGTTGGACTGAGGCCAAGGAAACCCAAGGCTGGAAGATCCTCTGGCCCTGTTTCCGGGATCAAGTCGGTTGCCAATTGACGGTGAATGAAGGCGTCGTAGGGCATGTCCTGATTCAATGCCCGAACCACCCAGTCCCGGTACAGATACGGTTGTCCTGCTTGATGCAGCCAACTGGCGGTACGGTCGGTGTACCGTGCCATGTCAAGCCACCACCTGCCCCACTTCTCACCGTACTGGGGAGATTCAAGCAGCGAATCGACCAGTCTTGTGTACGCATCGGCAGCATCATCGGCCACGAATTCCCGCACCGCTTCGGGTTGGGGTGGTAGTCCCGTTAACGCAAAGCTGAGCCGACGAATGAGCGTCTCGCGGGTGGCTGCAGGTGAAGGGGTGAGCCCGTTTCGGTGCATGGCTGCCAGCACAAAATGATCCATTCTCTGGCGGGACCAGTTCTGCTCGGGCAGCTTTGGTAAAGCCTGACGCTGGACCGGTTGGAAAGACCAGAATTTGCGTCCCTCGGCATAGTCAACAACGCCAGAATCCGACGAACGCGGCTCACCTGAGTCAGGAAAGAAGGCCCCCTGTGTGACCCAATCTGTCAAGATCCTGATTTCCGGGTCAGAAAGTTTGCCCTTGGGCGGCATCTGAATGTCACCTTCATGACGGACAGCGGAAATCAGCAAGCTTTCGTCAGGTTTGCCAGGCACCAGAAGAGCGCCACTGTCCCCACCAAGCTTCACGCTCTGGGCTGTGTCAAGCTGCAAGCCGCCGTGCTTCTTATTCCGGCTCGATGAGTGACATGGGTAACAATGTTCGCTTAGCAGCGGCCTGATTCGACGTTCAAAGGTTTCCACCAGGGTCGCATTGGCAACCTGTTCCGCCGCGTCAACACACGTGGAAATGGCAATGAGGCTGACGAACAGGACGGCACATCGCGGTTGATAAACCATGGAATAATATCGGCGTGCATTGCTGCGGCGTGCATTGCTGCATGGATCACTGCCGCGCCCGCTGAACTCACTTGAGAGGCGGTCGTGGCAGTTCGCGTGATTCGGATGCTGGCTGAACGCGGTATCCAAACCCTGCCGAGTCGGTTACGGGGCTTGATGTTGAAGGGTGGGAGATGAACGGCAAGAACAGCATTCTAACCCAACCACCCCAGCCGGACACGCTTTCCAGTGAAAATCCCTCGGCACTGCAATCCCGTGCACATCAGGGACGTTCACTGCACCGTTCCGCATCACCGCAGAACAGGGTTGCAGCGATCAAATTCAAGTTTCCCAATGTTATTTCATCACAAAACCGCTGGCCCAAGCGTTAAGGTCTGAGCTTTCGGAAGTCGATAACAAAGAAACGCCAGTTCCCGGCGCTCGTGTCCCTCCTCGTCAGGCAGGAAAGTGTGAAATGCACCCAAGTACTTCTCTCCCGTTGGTACAGAATCCAATGCAGCAGGGTGTTCTGGGGCGATTGCGTGCCAGGCGTGAATTGCGTCGCCTGAGGAAATTGCCGCGATATGAGGCTTTCAGTACACGGCTGTTGGGATCCGAATTTCATGGGGTGGATGGTCGTTCCTTTTATCACAGTTTTCGTGAAATCTTCGTGGATCGAATCTATGAATTTGCGACGGACGCTGCGGCTCCTCGTATTGTCGATGCAGGTTCAAACATCGGCTTGAGTCTGTTGTTCTTCAAAGACCGGTATCCTGACTGTCAACTCACGGGCTTCGAGCCTGACCCGAATGTATTTCAGGTCGTGCAACGCAACATGGAGTCCTTCCAGCAGGGCGATGTCGAGTTGATTCAGAAAGCTGTTTGGACCGAGGAAACTGTTTTGACATTTCAGTCTGAGGGCGCTGATGCAGGCCATCTAAAAAGTCACCCGGATGACAGCAGCCTGATCAGCGTGGAAGCTTGTTCGTTGCGCCCGTTCTTGCAACAGCCCGTTGAATTTTTGAAAATGGATATCGAGGGAGCTGAGATTGATGTTCTGCTGGATTGCGCGGATGACCTTCCCCGGGTAGCGAATCTTTTTGTGGAATACCATTCATTTGCCAATCAGCCACAGCGTTTGCACGAACTGGTTGCCGTTCTTGCTGCAGCAGGATTCCGCTACCAGATTCAAACGCAGTTTGCCTCCAGAAATCCATTCTGTGAGCTGGATTTGCAGTTGGGAATGGATTTGCAACTAAATGTTTTTGCCTATCGAGAGGCGTAAGCAAACACCGGATCCTGGCGGTGCTGCTACGCAGATCGTGTGGCGTGACGAACTGCTGACTACTTGGGCAGAGGCAGCAGGATGGGGGCGTTCTCAGCAAATGATGCAGTCCCCTGTTTGCCATCCATCAGATACTGGATCGTCAACTGCTTCACTTTTCCGGGCACAGGGTCGCCTCCGAAACTGGCGTTGTAGCTTTTCCCGGTCAACGCAATCCAGGGCAAATTCCCTGCATGCTTCCGAACAACACCGGTGACATCCTTGAGGACGCCATCGGCGCCATACTCGGCACGAAGGACCTGTAATTTCACCGGCTTCATGCCGCCCGCATCGAGCATGGCAGCGATATCAATTCCTTTACCGCCCAGTTTCTGTGCGATCTGTGATGCCGCAAGCATCGCATCACTCTTGAGTGCCGGTGTTTTTTGGGCACGAAGCGCTAACGAAAGTCCCTCGGCACTCGGGTGAATCTTGAGTACATCGAGCACCAGCTTTTGCTCGTCGGTTCGCGTTGCCTGCTCAAAAGCCTTGCGACACATTTCCACCCGTTGGGTTTCGGGCATGGGGAACTTGCGGGCAACGCCAATGTAACCCCGGAGTCCACGGAGTCGGAATCTTGCCGAGGGTCCGGAGGTTGCCAGAGCCATCAGACTTGGCGCCGCGGCGACGCTGTTCCATTTGCCCAGCAAACGGCTGCCATCATCCTGCTGCTGACTGTCGCCGCTCATGGCGGCTGCTGAAACGGTCTTGAGGGCGGCTTGCCCACCCATTTCTGCCAGGATCTCGAGAATGGTGGTTTGAGTGGAAGGGGATGCATCATCGATTGCCTTGGTGAGTTGTCCGGCGCAGGCTTCCCGGTCCGGCATGCGAACGCTGGCTGATCTCAGTGACTGGCGGGCAATTTCCGCATCCTCCAGATTCCGGGGTGCGGTCACCGCGGCAATCAACAGCGAGAGTCGATCGAGCGAAACCGTTTGGCCCAGCGCGACCAATGCCGCCTGACGAACCACTGCATCCTGACTGTCCAATGCCTTGACCACCTGTGGAACGGCATCGATACGACGCTGAGCCACGAGGTGCAGCAAAACAGGATATTGCTGTCCCTTGGCGGTTGGCAGCAGGGCAACGATCTTGGCATCAACCCGCTCACCGGGCAGTTCCGCCAGCGTTTCTGTCGCAATCTGTCGAAGTTCGGGATCATCACTTGTCGCTACGCCCAGCAGGCTGACAAGACATGATTCATCACCCACGCGGCGCAAGGCTTCGATGGCGGATGCCTGAAGCTGTTTGTCATTCTTTTCCATCGC
>JACLAC010005581.1_pt1 | contig 30348 bp, 16 predicted proteins | sample 8027881 | NCBI WGS metagenome assembly JACLAC01 (sample SAMN15725517, study PRJNA655200) | protist metagenome | isolation source: fluorescence activated cell sorting (FACS) single amplified genomes of... | place: Spain: Blaines Bay Microbial Observatory, Mediterranean Sea | collected 2016-01-19 | reverse complement strand
AAAAAAGTAAGTAGAGGGGCATCCTTTGGAGATTTCGACAACGATGGCGATATCGACATCTTCGTCCTCAACCTCAATGATCTGCCTACTTTACTACGCAATGAGGGGGGAAATAAAAACAATTGGCTACTAGTCAAAACCGTGGGTACTAAAAGCAATAGAGACGGCATTGGTGCAAAGATAAAGATTCACTACGGTACCCACAGGCAAATAAGCGAAGTTAGAAGTGGCTCCAGTTATCTATCACAAAATGATTTAAGGGTGCACTTTGGCTTGGGCCAAAACGATACAATAGACCTGTTGGAGATAATCTGGCCAAGCGGCCTGATCGACAGATTTAACGACGTATCAACAAATAGAATTATAGTGGTAGAGGAAGGAAAAGGCTTATCTAGTCTGAGCCCATGATGTATAATCGAGTTGGAATCTGCAAAATTAGTTATGTATTGCTTGGCATAGACCAATACCATTCCATTATGGCAAGCATCAAAAAGATCCGAGCAGTTAATTCAAATGCTAGATATAAAGCAATAATATGCACAAAAAAGAAAAAATAATTGACTTAAGTAGAAAAATACCGTCTTTAATTCTACAATAACAATAAAATCTGTTGCAAAATCAATCTGTATGTATTAGATTTCTGCGAAATTGGACTACAATCGTTTGTTTTGTTATTGTGCTCCAATTTATGTTAGGAAAGAAGTAATAGAGAGAAGACCAGAGGATCGACGCCAATCAAAGTCCCCTGGTCTATATCATATAAAATGCACTAATAAAAAATGCACTAATAACAGCCTTTGGGCTTTGCATTCTTAATTATTTTAAGCCCTTTTTTACTAATTAGCAATAGACCCATTAGATAGCACGTTGGATTGAAAACTAGATAATCAAGGATTTTTGAAATAGACTGACGGAAAATGACGCTACATGAAGTATCCATACCGCAGATTATTTTAAAAAAAACGTCTAAAAACTATAGAAAGGAGGCAAAAACACGCTGATAAAGCGATATAATAATCCTCCATGCTATTTATATTCATCAAAATATAAACCATTCCTTAAGAAAAGGATTTTACTTTAATGAAACGAGCATTTTCTGCATTTACAGTGTTGGGATTTTTGCTTTTGACTTTTTCTACCAGTTGGGCACATTTGCGGGCAGATAAAAACTTTGCCGTAGTACAAGTGCCAATCGGTGAAGATGGTGTTAGGGATGTACAGATGGATGGTGATATCGGCGAGTGGGATAACGTCCCTTCGGTCTTTTGGGTGACCCATGAAGATCTGATAGAGACGGTTACGGGCACGCAAGGTGACCCAGATCCATCCAACTTAGCCGAACGCATTATTTTTGGTTGGAGTCCGGAAACCAACCTCTTGTATTTTATGGAAGAAAAGTTTGATGATACCTTTTATGGCACCTTCGACAATAATTTCGATACAGTCGAAATTTGTCTCGATTTTGACCATAGCGGTGACGCCATTTTTGCTAATGTTGCATCAGCAGATCTAGATCCGGAACGTTGGGAAGGCGCTGGCGCACAGAATTATCGTTACCAGTTGCATCAGGAAAATCACATGTGGCTTTGGGGCGCAGCTTCATGGGCCGGTGTGGAGCCGTACAGTGGTGCAAAATGGAGCTTTGATGGCGATATAAACGGCGGTTCCGGTACGCTGTACATGGAAAATTGGTTTACCCCCTTTGACGACTTGCCGACTAGTTCAACTGGTATAGATGATGAAGGTGTGATCACCCATACCATGGTCGCCGGTGAGATTATGGGTATTGGCTTTGCTGTTCAAGATGATGATAATGGCTCTGAAGGTAGTTATAACGGCTATTGGACCAATAGTGGCGATACGGAACTTTACTTCAAAGCAACCGCATTCGTCGATTACGTCCTGCTTCCCTATGATGAAACAATGTGGGTAGCTGGTGAAAACGTCGCTTCAGCAGTTGAATCAGATAGCTGGGGTCGTATCAAATCTGGTTTCTCTCATTAGGTAAAAAGTAGATATAGTAAGAGGGGGGGCGAAGTTTTTATCTTCACCCCCCTTTTTAAATGAACCGGATCAACGAATGGGTATAACTACATTGCGGTCAGTAAGACTATCCCTATTAGCTTTAATAGGTTTTATACTGTTAACGCAAAATGCTTCCGGTGTGGTACTTTACAGAATCGGCTCACCCTTTTCCGCCGTAGAAAAAGACAGCCTTGAGAATATTGGCATTGACTTCAAAGAAATTAATTGGTCAGCCGCGCAATTGACCGATGCTCTCGAAACAGATTCTCTAGCCGCAGGTTCACTACAACCCAATTTTTTCGCCGAAGATGAAGATATCGCCGCATCCTTACTAGACAGAGGAGGGTGGGTAAAAGTTGAAATTTTTGCCAGCGAAAATAACCTAGTTGGAAAAGTACTAATAGATAAAGATCCAACCACATCATATAGTTGGTCAGAGATCGAAACTGGAAATTTCGTGCGCATTAGACGCGAAAAAACAACGTTTAATTTGGGCGGAGAGTTCCTTATTAGAGAAGTGAAATTACGACCATTAGCAGAGAAACCAGAGCATTTTTTAGAACGTTTTACCCTTGGTAGCTCTCCACCTTTTTCGGCCTTTCGAACTCCGACTTTTCCAACTTTAGTTGAAATAAAAGAGAATACCGAGCCCGATATTAGCATACCTATAGACCCACCCATAACAACAAGCTTTGTCCAATTAGTGATTATACGCGAATCTCCCAAAGAAGTGGGACTTGCCGCTTTTGAGATTTTTGGTGGCGGCTTCGTTAGCCAATCCTCATACGAATCTGATGTAATAAAACTGGATGACAACGCTAGTTGGGGCCAACTTCGTTGGAAAGGACGACAGGACCCGGGCGCGCGTGTCGATATCCGTACTCGAACAGGTACAGACCCGCAACCAAATCTTTTTTGGGCACTCAGAACCGAGCAGCAGGATAGCATACAGTATCTTCAAGGCGGCGGTGACCTGAGTCTAACAGAGTATAAAAAACGCTATGACAAAATAGAAGATGACTTTAAACCTACGGATTCTAAAGATTGGATCAGCGTTGATACAGAAAACTGGAGTTATTGGTCTAGTCCCTATCTATTTGAAAATTCAGGAAATGAAATTGTTTCTCCTGGTCCGCGCCAGTACTTTCAGGTCAAAGCAGATTTTTTGTCGACGGTAGATGCCGGAGGAAAAATCGATTATATCGAATTTTCCGCTTCTGTGCCGCCGGCAGTGCGTAGCGTAATAGCCGAAATTTCTCCCATAGAAACCACAGTTGGCGAACCAACGCATTTCACCTATTACATCAAGCCAACCATACGGTCTGGAGACAGCGGTTTTAATGGGGTTGAAATCACCACACCCTCTGGAGTCATCTCGATTGATTCGCTCCGCCTAGACGGAGTTAATCAGGATAACTTCACCTCTACAATAAAAGCAAACGGCCTAGGTTTTGAGATCGTCCTCCCAAGAAAATTAGAACCTACAGACAGTGGTGCCTTGATTGAAGTGGTCTTTAATGCTCTTGTATTGAGAGAAGTGGGCACTCTGTTTAATGCCAAAATCTTCGACACTACAAGACCAAATGAGATACGCCAACAAATCAACCCAGGCAATGCAGCGGATGAGGTAGAAGGAGATTTATTATCGGTGAAAACTTCTTTAACCCGATCGTTACTCTTCTCCCCACAGATCGCGCCAAACCCCTTTACACCAAATAACGATAATATTAATGATACCATGACGCTATCTTACACGCTTTTGCGTGTAACTACTCCCATCCCAATTACTATTAAAATATTTGATCTCTCTGGTCAGCTTGTAAAGCACCTCTATAATGGCAATGACTCTATTGGAGAATATACCCATTCTTGGGATGGTAAAGATAACTTTAATAAAGCTGTAGCACCTGGAATATATCTGTATCAAATAACAGCAGACCTACAGTCTGGTCAGGAAATTCAAAATGGTATTGTTTCCATTGTTTATTGATTTCAAATGGCAGCATAGATCGATGCCCCAATCGACCTATGACAAAGGACATTTAAGTCGATGAGAACACCTCTAGCCTGTTCTTTATTGCCTATGGCTCTGGGAGTGTTGTGCATCAACACTGCCCTTTCAGGTCAGAATGGATATTCTATCCAGAGCGGCAAGGTCATCGTCAATACCTCAGAGCACTGGTCCCAATGGCAAACTGTTGCTAAAACAATCCAGATTACTGATGAAGGTGTTCAACCGACTTTTATCCGTAAGAATACAACAGTAGAGATAGATGGTGCAAAAGTGCTAACCCCAGGCATCAACGCCGTTGCCAATGCCGCTGAATTCAACGGCGGCATCTTAGATGCGGGTTCCAATTTATTGGATGCTGCCGACTTGATGGATGGAAGGATGGACACTTTTTGGGAGCCAGATCTATCTGACCCTTTACGAGATTGGTGGGTACAAATCGACTTAGGACGGATCGTATCCGCTAGCAAGATAATCCTTAAGTTTGTTGAAGAAGATCTGGGCGACCCATTCCTGCAATTCAAAGTCAGCACATCACAAGGCGAGCGACTGCTTGGCCCGCTTATATTTAGAAAGCGCTTCAGTACCAACAGCCCGATCAAAAGCAAGAGAGAATTTGAGATTGATTTAACCAGTCAACTACCCACAAAATGGCCATTGGTGCGTGGAGACTTCACCGGTGACGTGATCAGATATGTAAATATTGGTATTACCGACAGCGATTTTAACAAGGCAAGACAGATTTCACAGACTACCTATGAGAGCCTTGGACCCAACAAACAAGGCGATATAGAATACTTCCGACAGGAGGCTTCGGGGAGGCTCCGATTATTAGAAGGTAGAGAGGATTGGGATGCTCTTGAGAATACAGATAAGCAAGGGCCGATAATCTATTACCGCAAAGAATTGCCCAGACTAGCTGAAATAGAGGTATGGTCAATTGGTGATAATATCGGCATCGGCGTATTAGAGCGCGGGGGTAGTGTGACGAGCTTTGAAAATAACGGTGCCGAAGGAGTCGTGGTCGATGGGGACATATACAGTACAGTTACGACACCGTATTGGCCCGCCCAAGGGGGATATAATCCAGACCGTTTACTACCCTCCGAACCGCCTATCGTTGAACGTGAGTTAATTATAGATCTAGCCGGTGCCTTCTTCTTAGATAATATCCGTACTCTACAAGCTAGTAGCAGTCCACCGGGTGCCTTCAGAGCCTATAGAATCCAGTTATCAGATGGCTCGACCAATGCCGGCGGCAGTTTAGCCTGGAAAACTATTGGCGGCTACGAAAATATCTCCGGTAGCGAAAAATATCACGATTTTAAATTTCCTATCAGTAAAGTAAAATACTTTTCCTTTACCTATAGACTCCACGTAAGAGGGGGTCGCCACGGTTTATCGGAAGTGCAATTATTTGGCGAAGGCTTTATGCCCGAAACCCAAATCACTTCTGTTTTTCCAGGAGATTCTCCTTTTATTGAATTGGGTAATAAGGCCAAAAATCTAGCGTCAATCGAATGGGATGCAGACATTCCGCCTAACACCGATATCATCTTGCAAACTAAGACCGGCGACACGGTTAATCAAATAACTCAATACTTCAAAAAAAACGGGGAATTATATCCAGGCACAGCAGAAGAAGCGGCCGCCGCGCACGCTTCAGATTTAAAGTTCTTTGGTGAGGCCTCCGTAGGACCTGTCATAATCGAAACTATTCCAGGCGACGATTGGAGTGGTTGGAGCCAGCGCTATTTCAACTCAGGTGATAAAATCTCCTCACCCAGTCCTAGGAAATATGTCGCTATCCGCGCCACCTTATTAACGGACGATCCCCTCATTGCACCTACCTTGCATTCTATACAATTAAATTTTGTCACACCGGTAAACAAAAGTGTCATTGGCGAGATACTACCTTTCCAGTTAGAGACGATCGGTACTAAACAACAGTTTTCCTATTTCATTCGTTCCACTTTCAATGCTGACAGCAGGGGCTTTGACGATATTCTCATTGAGGCACCAAAAGGTGTTAAATTACAGTTCAAACAAGCCACGGTTGATGTAACAGGACAAACAAAAGTAAGCTATACCGCTGCAAGTGAAGCATTTAGTGTAATTCGGGATGACGCTGATTCTCTTTGGATCCGGCTTCCTGCTCCCATTAAAACGACCAGTGGAACAGCATTAACCGAACTACAATTTGAAGCGACTATTTTTGGCTTTGCCACGTACTTCAATGGCTATACTGGGAATTCTGCTTTTGAGAAATCATGGCAACGAGTGGAAGACGGTGACGCCAACGGCATTACAGATAGCGAGCGCACCGCTGTGTTGGCGCTTAAAAAAGGGGATATATTGGGTGATATCGATTTAAAACGCCAAATTATCACTCCTAACAATGATGGCATCAATGACGTAATAGAAGTGGATTTCTCACTGATGCGTCTTAGTTCCTCAACCGCTTTAACTGCACAGATCTATGATCTGAGCGGTCGGCTTATACGACAAGTACGGAATGAGTCCATCACCGCCGGGCGCCATACCGTGGCCTGGACAGGAATAGATGACTCTGGTGCTCTAGTCCCCCCTGGCATCTATCTACTAAGAATAGATATTGATGTCGATTCAAACTCTAGTAAAAGTACTACGGCCAACCACCTAGTTCATGTTACCTATTAAGGTATTAGGGAGAGATAGGGTGAAGGGGATACAACAGTACAAAGCTTCGTTAGAAGAAAATTCCAACCCGTGGCAGGTAGCCCAACAACGGATACCATCCAGACCACATCAGGCAGGAATTTTGAAACCGTTTATCACCTTCTTTATTGCCACGTTAGGTGGTTTGCTGCCAGCGGCTTACGGAGAGACAATCATCATTGGCGGTAGTCCAGGTAGCCTGACATGGGATAGTCAGTATACTGAAATATCGGTGATTGATTTTGATACCAATCCCGGCCAAATTCAACCCGCTCAAAACGGCCCCGAAGACAATATTTCTTTAAAGCTTATTGAACGTGGGGGAGTCGTCACCTCACCCAATGCAAGGATCGTACTTGAAACATCACAAAGTGCCCTTAAGGGTGAATTAAACCATATGGTCAGTGGTGATACAACCAAGGCTTTTGAAGTTAAGGGCGTTTCTGCGATTGGCATCATTTTTAGGATTGACCTAGGAGAGCCTTTTGGCGTTAACAGGATTAAATTTTTCCCAAGAGCAGGGTTTGAAGAATTTCTCCTAAGAGGCTTTGAGATTTTTCTCAATGATGGCAGCGAAGAACAGAAAACCTTAGCAGGCACACCAGACCTCAAGCTTTTTAAGACCGTAGAACGCAATATAGAATCAACTGTTGACCTAAACATTCCACTCCAATTTATCCGTTTTATAGAAGTAAGACAGTTGGTAAGGGGTGAATGGGAGATTGACGAATTCCAAGTTTTTGGCGCCGGCTTCGCGTCCTCAGCATCATACACCTCAAAGGTTTTCGATCAAAGACAAGCGGCTGTCTTCGGAGACATTATATGGTCTAAAGGTAGTATTGGGGAACCTAGCAAAGCAAATGTCACTATATCATCCCGCAGTGGTAGTACTGCGGACCCCACAGATTCGCTTTCCTGGAGTGCATGGTCTCCACCCTATCCAGCCGGTGTCCGTAGCAAAATTATATCTCCGGCTCCACGCCGCTATTTCCAGTTTCGTTTTGATTTTCAAACCAGTGATATTCATTCTGCAGCAACAGTCGATTCTCTTGCTTTTGAAGTTTCTTCTTCACTAGCAGATTCGCTACTAGGTGAAATATGGCCACAGAACGCCCTGATCGGCCAAAATACTACATTGACCTATACTCTACGAAGCCATAACAGCCGCGGTTTTGATCGCCTTGAAATAAAAACATTAGCTCCAGTAAATTTGGTACAGTCCGTGCAAATTGACGGTGAGAATGTCGAGTGGGAAAAAGTGGATACTGAGAACGGCGTACAAATCGGTTTCCCTCGGATAATAGGTAACAAAATCCTAAGAGTGATCTTTGAAAACGTAGCGTTACAGTACAATACTGTATTCTCAGGCAATGTTTCCGACAGCCAAAAGATAGACAACTTGCCGCAATTGATTAGCGCTGGAGATGCCGCCTCTGATTCGTTAGCAAGGGGAGATGATCTTTCCGTTACCATCCGCGTGGGGGAAGACCTGATCCATTTCCTAGAAACTACTCCCGCTCCTTTTACACCCAATAACGACGGTATAAATGATTCTGTCCTTATAACCTACGACATCGCTAACCTGACGGGTACAGCGCCAATTTTAGTAGAAGTATATGATCTTACTGGCAGTTATATAAAAGCTATTTATGTTGGCATGGATTCTAGTGGAAGATACCAACAGGTTTGGGATGGCACTGATGCTAGTGGCAACAGACTGTCTCCTGGAATCTATTTAGTCCGCGTAACCATAGAAGCGGACTCAGGCATGGAAAGTAAAACACATATCGTACCTATAGTGTACTGATTATTCCCACTTTACCTGAAAGCTGTGGTGGAATTCTCATGATAAGCAGCCATAAATATAAAATAGTAATCCGCCCTACCCGTTTAATCGGCCTGATTTGTTCTTTCCTTATAGGGACTTTTATATTTAGTACTTACTCCGAAGCCCAAGTTGATCCGTCTAGAATAAAAGGTATACGGAAAAACGGTGAACTTACCTTTGAACCGACTGGTCCCGGCGTTTTGTTCGGTGCCTTAGATCCGGCGGTAAAAAAATGGTACGTACCGCAAGAACTATTTAAAGAATATCAGTGGAAACAATGGGAATATACCAACTACGGCAGGACCCATTATAGACGCTATGTAGATACATCCCTACAAGGAGATCATTTCTACGATATTTATGGATCCTTCATAACCAGAGGATGGTTGATTTACGATTGGAGCCAAACCGTACCGCAACAGGGAGGTAGTAACTTATTCAAAACGGAAAAATTTGGAGCATGGTTCTCAAATTTGCTTATTGCTTCCGATCAAAAAGGCCAACACAACCTAGCTATTACCATAGGCAACGAGATTCGCACAACCTTAACACCTATGACCTTCTCCAAACCGGCCTTTGATGGAATCCAGGTAGACTACCAATCGGACAAATATGCAATAACAACAATCTTATCTCGCATTAGCTCTCCTGGATTTTCCGGAACACGTAACCCTGGAATCAATCAAACAACTAGTCTAACAACCCTGATGGGTGGTCGTGCTACAACGCAATTGGGGGATTATATTAAAATCGGTGCCAATTACATCAGCGCCCATAATTCCTTCCAGTTACTGGATGCTTTTGAAGGAAGTCCACGCAGCGGTTCAATCACCTCAAGCCAGAACGCCGAGAATGTCACCAAGGTTTTTGTCCGGCTAACCGATGACTCGCCTGAAGACAATGAAGGCGGCGCAACCCTTTTTGCCTGGGACTTGCTTATTGAAGCCGATATCGAAAGTCTTGATGAAGCAGGCGAACCAAGTATTAAACGGCAGGTCATACGGGCTAGCGACGTTGGACTTATTCCAGCACCACAGGGCGGCTTTCAACGCCTTGGTTTCTGGGAAGCCAATGGCTCTGAACAAATAGAACTAGTATATGACTTTGGGTCAGGAACCTACTCGGGTCCCGATCCGTCGGAGATTCGCCTAGTGACCTTTGAGTTAGTCGTAGCCAATGACTACCGCGTCGAAGTGTCTTCGGACCGTCAGAACAATAGGCAACGAAATAATGTGTTTCTATTAGCTGCTAGAGCTGACGAGAATGTCAAGGATGGTTCAAATCTAAAAGTCTTAAAAATTCCGTACGGCCTGCCAACGGCCACTGAAATATACGGTTTTACATTAGAGGCAAAAGATATTTGGGGCTTTGATTTTTACGGAGAATTTGATCGTAGCGTTAGCTATCGAAAATATCCTAATAGACAACAAACAAAACATATAAAAGCTTCTACCCACGGCGATGGTTGGATGATGAATTTATCCAAGATTGCACAGCCCTGGTTCTTCTTTAGCGAAGCCTATAGTATGGACCATAATTATAATACGAGTGCCATCCTAGCAAAGGGCGAAATCAGTATAGATTATGAAGATCGGACAAAATTTTATTATGAATTTGTCGACGATAACGACGACCAAGACCGCAATCCTGATTGGCAGCGAATCTACGAATCTATAGATCTGGAGGTCTTTCCCGGACTAGATGAAAATCTTGATTTTATCTCCGATTTTAACCAGAACGATAGCGAAGATTTACCCAATTTAGTACCCGACTATGACGAACCTTTTCTCAGATACGCCACCGATCGACCAGAATATTTATTTGGTATAGATATGAACAACAACCTATGGGTAGATCGATTTGAAAACGATGTTGAAGCCGATTTCCCCTACGGCAGAGATCTCAAAGGTTATAATGTATATGCCGGTGTTGATATTCTTCCAGGAGTAAAGCTAACCATCGGCCGTACCGATGAACAGCTTATCGCCGGAGCTAGAGAAAACACTAGCAATTACCTGCTCTTTACCTTAGAAAAGGATTTTGCAAATTTAGGCCATCTAAGAATATTTGAGAATTTCAAACTGTCCAAAGACAATATAGAAAATGACCTGCGTCAATGGGACGAACTTGAAAGACGTACCGTACCTACAATTGACCCGCTAGCAGGCCAAAACACGTGGATTAATTCATCCTTTATAAGCTTCGACTATACTAGATTTAAGAATCTGAAAATAATCAGCAAGGTAAAATACGACCTATGGCATCAAAGAGAGAGACAACCTGATTTACGTGAAGATTACGTCTTTTTTGGACTCATCAATAAAATGGACTTTGGGTTAAAGGTTTTTAATGTCGATATTCTGCCAAAAATAAAAAATGAATTTCGAATCGAATCCCCTGCACTTAAATCTGTTCCCAAGCGCAAAGAAGATACCCTGATCCTTACCTTATTGGCACGTTGGCCATTATTCAATTCTTCTTCCATGGAAGCCGGTGTGGAATATTCCATCTTCCAACAACTGCGCGATTCGGATACCGCCGTAAAACAAGGCTTGCTAGACGACTTTACCGAAATTGTCGGTGCTGCCCAATTCTCTAATAGTACCAGTTACTTAGGATATAACCTTATGACCCAGATGGGCTTTCGGTTGACCAGACGTTCCATAGACAAAGAAAGTGAAACCGGTAGGGTAGCTTTTGCCACCGTATACGCCGGTTTACAATAAGTTGCAGTCCATACCTAGCTCATAATAAATAAGGATCTTGTTTGTATCATGCATCAGATGACCCGTGTTTTTTTATTATCCATAATGTGCTTAGTTGTGTATTCAAGTTGTACCCAAGAAACGAAAGATGTAGTAGCCCATGTAGGAGATCGCACAATAACGGCCACACAGTTATTAGCATACATCGACATGCTTCCTGAAAAAGCCAGAATCGATACTACAGATATAGATGAAATCAGGCACCATTTGTTGACTATGATCGATATGGAACTAATGCTACTTGAAGCCTCTAGTATGGGAATCGACAAAAGTCTTGAATTTCTCAAAAAAATGGCTAAATCTCAGAAATTAAAGCTTGTTGATCTATATCAGCAAAGAATGATAAATATATCCGCAGAAGAACAAGAAATGCTAGCCTACATCAAAGATAAAGGTTACGATCGTGCCCTTAGATTAGCCGATATAATGGTTTTAGATAAAGATAAAGCAGATGCCGTACGCGCTGAGATCAAGGCAGGAAAAAATTTTGCCGATGTGGCTAAGAGATGGTCCCTAAACCAAGAAACCGCAGCCAAAGGCGGCGACATGGGCAAATACGTTTTCCGAGAGTCGATGATTCCACTGCTACGTGACCACTTATATGCTTTAGCCATAGGGGAAGTGTCTGAACCTATACAAATCGGTAACCGCTATGCGCTATTCAAGCTGCTTGATATGGCCCCAGTCGAAATCAATCCCCAACTGGGCATGAAAATCCAAAAAGAATACCATCAAATGAAATTTAATCTTGAGAAAACTGCTTTAGTAAAAAAATTAAAGAGTGAATTCCTTTTTCAGCCATCACAAGATGGTTTTGATATATTGATCGAGGCTTTGCGCCAAAGAAAGTCTTTTACGACAGCGGAGGAACGCAATACTATTCTTTATAGCTACGGCCAGCATAAAATAACAGCAGGTGACTTCGTCGACGCCGCTAGTTATTTCAAAGGCAACGTTCTTGCAAACCTAACAGAGAGTAAACAAGCACAAGCTTTTGCCGAGAAGAATATAGTACCCAATATATTAATTATGAATGCTGCTCTAGATGCCAAGATAGATAAAGAAGAAAAGGTAGCAAAATGGCTAGTAGATCAGGAACGACAGTTATTAGTAATGGAATTAAGAAAAACGCTATTGGCAGCGAAAGTAACCATTAGCGAAGATGAAGTACGACAGTATTACGATACCCATCCCCAGAAATATTTGCATCCAGAACATATTGAAATCCAGGAAGTCCTTGTTAGCACTAGGCCAGAAGCTATAGGTTTGATAGAAGAGATCCACCAAGGCGCTCTATTAGGCAATCTTGCTAGAGAACATTCTATCCGACCTTTGGATTTTCGAGATGAAGACGGCCGATTTCATATCCACTTATATGAAAAAAAGCAATTCGGTGATTTGGTGGATGTGGCAGCAGAAGCTGAGCTAGGAACGCTTATGGGACCGGTTAAAGTCGAAGAGGGATATTCTATATTCAAAGCTCTTTCTAGAGGGCGTAAACAAGAAAGTTATGACGAAGCTAATCGGCGGGTCAGGTCACATGTTACTAAAGAAAAAAATCGCCAAGCATTTAATCTATTTATAGAAGGCCTACGGCAAAAACATGCCCCTACAGTAAAGATTCAGGAAAATAATTTAATGGCTTTGGAGATATAATAGCTCTTGCCCAAAGGGGCTATTTTGCCCATTCCGCGTACGGGTTAGCTCCCATCGCCATAAAGGCATGAGGGCCATTTTGATGAACTACCAGTAGCTTATTAGCAGGCACCGACCGCACTTCTTGGCGTGTTCCATCAGGCCAGATAATTTTAACCAATTCTGCCTGAATTTGCAGGCCTAAACCAAAATGGACGCGAAGATCATTATACGAAAGATAACTAGAAGCACCATTGACACTTCTCCACTGATCTTTACCACCAGCTTTAAGATGAATTTTGGCACCAACAGCATCTCGGTTAGCTCCGCTACCAAAAAGTTGCACGGTTAGCCCATTATGTAAAACAGCAAAATCGTTACGTAATAAATTAGCCACCGCATCTAGGTTGATGACAAAAATATCCGTATCGCCGTCGTTGTCGTAGTCGCCAAAACTGGCACCACGACTAACTTGTTTAATTGCCATTCCCGGGCCAGCCGTGGCCGATACATCAACCAATCTGGTGGCCCCATCGTTGCGAAACAGTTGGTTGTACTGTGGATAGGAAGTGCCCATACGTTCTAGATCTACCTGGGGGTAGAAGTGACCATTGGCGACAAAAAGATCCAAATCGGCATCGTTATCATAATCCAAGAACTGAGTGCCCCAACCCAGCTTTTCAAGCGTTGGTTCTTCCAAGCCCACTTGGGCTGTGATATCCTTAAAATGACTCTGCCCATCGTTGCGATACAATGTATTACTCTCACGAAAAAAATGGGTAACGTAAAGATCAACGTCACCATCGTTATCGTAGTCATCACCACTGACACCCATACCGGCTTCCTCATCGCCATCGGCGTTGTAGGCAACACCGGCAAGAAGCCCCATCTCAGTGAAGGTACTATTGCCATTGTTACGAAAAATAACATTGGGCGTGGCATCATTGGCAACAAAAAGATCGGTGTCACCATCATTGTCCAGATCTGCAGGCAGTACTCCCAAGCCATAGTAGTGGTTGGCCCAGGAAACACCAGAAGCACTAGTTACGTCGGTAAAAACATTATTACCATCGTTGCGGTAGAGTATATCGCCACCACTGGGCAAACCCTGGGGACCACAATAAATCTGCGATCCACCGTAGGTACAGATTTTTTCTGGAGGAAAATCAATATTGTAGATCAGATACGTAGTAACATAAAGATCAAGGTCCCCGTCATTATCGTAATCAAAGAATGCCGCACTGGCGCTATAATCTGCTCCGGCTACACCGGCTGCTGGGGTAATGTCCTTGAACGTGTCGTTGCTTTGATTGTGGTACAGAATATTAGGACCATAGTTGGTAACATACAGATCGCGGTAGCCATCGCCGTCAGTATCACCCACGGTACAACCCATGCCCCAGCCGCTATCACCAACATCAGCAATGGCGGAAACATCTACAAAAGTACCGTCGTTATTGTTGGCATACAGAATATTGCCGGGGCCGGATCTCTGCCGATAGGTGTCAACAGTAGCTCCGTTCACAGCATAGAGATCAAGATCCCCATCGTTGTCATAGTCAAAAAACGCTGCACCGCCACCAGAAGCTTCGACAATATGCTTCTTTTTTAATCCACCAGCAACATAATGAAACGCAACACCAGCCGCAGTAGCCTGATCAGAAAACTGTGGATAAGCTGAACCCGATAACAACAACGCCATGCAGATACACGTTGTATATTTTCGAAAAACTAGGAGTGAATAATTCATCTGTTCATCCTAAATCAACAAATTTTGGCAGATATAATAACAATGCAAAATCTTTATGTGAAAACCGTACATTGGCTAGCAGCTAACGTTGCAAAACAGTCTTTAATGATAGGAGTTTCTTTGTATTCCAGCAAGAAAAGCCTTTCGTTATGACGCTAACGGTTATACACAAAAAAATAGGCCAGATCCGGACGCATCGTAGAAAACATATTGGCTCTACTATATGGATCATTCTTACCTGCTGGACAGCATCTGTCCTAGCGGCAGACGGCAAAAACGACCCTATTGCTGTAGATCTGCATAATGGCACTATGATGGAATTTATCTGGATCAAACCAGGACGTTTTACGATGGGATCGCCAGACTCCCAACCCCATCGAGGGGTTTGGGAAGGACCACCTCATGAGGTTATCATTAGCAAAGGATTTTACCTAGGTAAGTTTGAAGTAACCCAGGCACAATGGATAGCAATTATGGGAACCGCACCATGGACCAAAAAGAAAAACGTCCGGGCCCAGCCTGATCACCCAGCGGTTTATATTTCGTGGACTGCTATAGAAGAATTTCTGCGGCGCTTGAACGAATCAACTGGAGAGCCCTTGTATCGCCTGCCTACGGAGGCTGAGTGGGAATACGCTTGCCGAGCTGAGACAACAACGCCGTTTTCCTTTGGGGACAAGACGAGCCATTTAGACGAATACGCCTGGTATGCTAAGAATACCAAAGATGCCGGCGCGTCCTATGCCCAGCCAGTAGGAACCAAGCAACCGAATCCCTGGGGCTTATACGATATGTACGGCAATGTTTGGGAATGGGTACAGGATTGGTACGGTAATTCATATGCGAACGGCGTCCTAGTAGATCCCACAGGTTCAATTTCAGGATCAGCTCGTGTCATGCGGGGCGGCGGCTTTGTTAACTTGGCACGTAATATTCGATCGGCAAAACGTTTTAGCTACGATCCCTCTTTGCGCTATTGCGCGCTTGGAATGCGTCTGGTTAAAACAAAGTAAAAACTTTTTACTGTGAGTAGATAAAGTGCAGGATAACCAAGCAAGTTATCAAGATCAAGACCTTCATGGGGTGCCTATTCGAGGCATACTAATTGGGACAGTACTAGCCTTTCTGCTTAACCTTTTAGATGCATATGCTACGAACATTATTCTTGGTTCGTACCTGACGCTGAATTTTAGTACGCCAGCAGCGCTATTTTTCTTCTTTTGGGTTGTTCTGGCTGGAGGGTTAGTCAGTCTTATTCACCGTCCCCTCGCACTAAACCGATCTGAATTAATTACAATTTATATTATGTTAGTGGTAGCCTGCTGTATCCCCGGCATGGGTTTCACTCAATTTATGATTCCCTGCTTGCTAGGCTCTACCTACTACGCTACCCCCGAAAATAACTGGGATCATCTTTACAACCAATATATCCCAGAGTGGATGATCCCCCAGGGCGAAAATGTAGCGCGCCACTTCTTTGAAGGTCTACCTGAAGGAGCCACTATACCCTGGAAAGCTTGGGTTGTACCATTAAGTTATTGGTACGGGTTTTTTCTTATCCTTAGCTTTGCCATGATTTGCAGTATGGTTATTCTTCGCAAACAATGGATAGATCGAGAAAAATTGGTTTATCCGCTAGTACAAGTACCTATGGAGATGATCCAAAAAGAGAAAGACGGCATTATTGGTCAGTCATTTTTTTCTAGTAAAATAATGTGGTCGGGTTTCGCTTTCTCATTCATTCTCTTAAGTATTAATGGCTTGCATTCCTACTTTGTCTCTTTTCCACAAATCACGAAATCCTTTGTCTTACCCCTGTTCCGCGATACCGTAAGCCTGAATTTTTGGTTCAGCCCTCCATGGACAGGATTTTTTTATTTTGTCAATTTGGATATCACTGCTTCTATCTGGGTATTCTATATACTTACTACTATCCAACGAGGAATTTTTAATACTATCGGCCTCCAGAGTACCCAGCGAATAGACTTATATTCCATTGAACCATATATAGCCCACCAAGGCATGGGTTCGATGATCGTTTTCGTGCTGATTGGCCTGTGGGTTGGCCGTAGCCATCTGAAAGATGTGTTTAGGAAAGCGTTCTACGGCGATGCTACGGTTGACGACAGCCGCGAGATATTATCCTACCGGCAAGCGGCTTTCGGACTGATCATCGCGTTATTCCTAGTTGCTGTTGGCCTATGGATGATTGGCATGACATTTCCAACAGCACTATTATTTGTCTTTGGTGCTATGGTGCTATTTATGGGCCTAACACGAGTAGTAACAGAAGGGGGCATTCCTGCCATGCGCCCACCAATTATGACATCAACCTTTGTAATTTCTGCAGCCGGTGCTTCGTCTTTAGGGGCATCCGGATTGGTAGCATTAGGGTTTTCCTACGGTTGGCACTCGGAGATTCGCTCCTTTGTAATGTCATCGGTAGCCAACGGACTAAAGATGGGCGAAATTATCACCGGTTCTAAACGCCGCTTATTCTGGGCGGTGGCCATTGCTATCCTCGTTAGTTTAGCTGGTTCCTCATATATGACCTTGCTATTAGCGTATAAACACGGCGGTATTAATCTCAATCCACTCTTCTTTGTAGGTCAGGCACCAACCTTTGGTCCCAGAGACATGACTCCAAGAATTGCTGCAGACCTTCCTGGGCCTCGGCTGGATGCTTGGCTATTTATGAGCATTGGCGGAAGTGTTATGGCATTATTAATGTGGGCTCGACATTATTTTTTATGGTGGCCACTCAATCCGCTAGGTTACACCATTAGTGCCAACTGGAAGACAGGACATATCTTTGCCAGCGCTTTACTGGCTTGGTTACTTAAATACCTGATTTTGCGATATGGTGGGGCTAAATTGTATAAGAATTTACGCCCATTTTTCTTGGGGTTAATTTTGGGAGAAATAGTCGCAGCCGGAGGCTGGTTAGTAGTCGATTATATAACAGGGCATGTAGGAAGCTTTCTGACTCAGATATAGATTTCCATGCCAATATTTGTATCAGTATTAGTCATATATTTATATGATATTGATCCGCATTAGATTATACCACAAAATAATCCAAATATAGTCCTGGGCTTTAGCTAGACCCGAAATCCCTCTAATCGCACCCATAGCCAAATAGCGGACGCTCCACTCAATCCCATTAACAAATAGTTACATTTCGTTACAATACCTTAACAGCTTTTTCTTCCGATTAGATTATTATTATCTTTCAATATTATTTCAAAATAATCCATTGTTAGCCTAAAAACCAACTTGAAAAATCTATGAGCACAGATACTAGCCAAATAACGATTGTCCTAGTTGAAGACGATATGGCTCTAGGCCAACTTATTCAAGAACGCCTGCAAAATGAAGGCTTTTGTGTGCAACACGAGACTAACGGCACGACCGCTCGCGATCTTATTTTGAAAACTAAGCCCACTTTAGTTATCCTTGATATTATGCTTCCTGGACTAGATGGCTTTGAAGTTTGTCGCACCATTCGTCCTCTGTACAACGGCCTTATCCTCATCCTCACCGCCCTCGACGATGATCTCGATCAAGTAGAAGGACTTGAATTAGGTGCCGATGATTTTGTCGTTAAACCCGTTAAACCACGTGTCCTTCTTGCCCGTATCCACGCGCTACTGCGTCGCGCCCAACCAGTAGCAGCAAACACACTACCCACTATCCAACTTGGCTCGTTAGTGGTTAACAATAGTCGACGCGAAGCTGTCATAAACGATCAATCTATCAATCTCAGTACAGTAGAATTTGATTTACTCTGGTACTTAGTAAGCCACTGCGGCCAAATCGTTAGTCGCCAGGATATTTATCAGGCCATTTTTCATTATGATTATGACGGTCTTGATCGCAGTATTGATGTGTATATCTCACGTCTACGCCAAAGATTAGGTGATGATCCAGTAGCACCTCATTACATCAAAACGGTGCGCGGTATTGGTTATCTGATGGCAGCAGAAAAGGTATGAAACGGCAATTTCTACGTGTTTACATTGGGATTGCTGTAGTTTTAGTTGCTGCAATCATAGCTACTAATTTCATTATAAAACAAGAAATCCGATCTCTGATCAACGCTCGTACCGAAGATATGCTAGGCTCTGTAGTTAGTGGTATACGTGAAGAATTAGCTACTACAGCCGAGATTTCCCAGACAATCAAAAAAATCATCCAACGGCTTAACAGTACACGCCGCATTAAGGCTGAGCGGATGCCTCTCAACCAATTAGATCTATCCCAAGCCGACCAAGAGCGCGTGCGGCGTAATGAACCTGTTTTTTTACATAGAAAAGGCAGGCACTCTGCCTATATCTATATAGAAAACAACGAAGTACTCGTTATTAAGCACTGGATGCGAAAAAGCCGCGGCAATAGATCACACTGGTTATGGCTCTTGCGTGATGAGTATTTTCTTTTAGGAGTACTGCTGGTCAGCCTATGTCTTATCGGCACGGCCGCATATTTACTGCTTCAACCTTTTGAACGACGGATATACGCTCTGGCTGATGTCGCTAATCGTTTTGGCCAAGGACAACTAAATAGCCGCGCCCCAGACCAAAACCAAGATGCAATTGGCACCATGGGTAGCGCCTTCAACGATATGGCTAATCATATAGAAGACTTGATTGGACGTCAAAAAGACCTGCTACGCGCCGTATCGCATGAATTTCGTACCCCGCTAGCACGTTTGTTCTTTATGGTGGACAACGCCCAGAACGTGTCGACCCCTGAAGATAAAAATCGCATATTAGAGCGTATAGAAGATTCTCTCCAAGATCTTAATGGGCTAGTAGAAGAATTACTTGCTTTTGTACGTCTAGAAGGCGATACCACTGTACCAGAAAAAGAATGCATCGATGTGGCTAGCGTTTTGGCAGATATGCCCAACATTGCTGCTGATTTGCGTCCAGAATTAACCTTCACCATGCCATCAACCTCAGCCCAGATACACGTTATACCCTATCTATTCAAGCGTGCCGTGCTCAATATAGTAACCAATGCCGTCCACCATGCCGAGCATCAGATAAAACTCAGCTACAGTTTGCAAAAGGAACACCTGGTTGTCTGCATTGATGACGACGGTCCCGGCATTCCACCAGAAGATCGTGAGCACATCTTTGAACCCTTTTTTCGCTTGGATAAGAGTCGCCATACGGATTCAGGTGGCGTCGGCCTAGGTTTGGCTATCGTTCAGCGCATTATGAGTCTGCATGCTGGCTATACTGCTGTCGAGACAAACTCCTTGAATGGTACTCGCATTAGCCTATACTTTCCAATCCATGCACCGCACCCAACTTAAAGAGATAAACCAGCCCTTTATATATTTGGAAAAAGTACTTAATAAATTACTTTCATATAGTCTATTTATTAAACCTTAAAAGGAGAAAATCATGAGAAAAGCATCTATCATTACTCTACTACTTACCATCTGCTTATCGTCTGTTTTACCCATCCAAGCCCAACCCGGTGGTCGTGGTGGGATGCGTGGAATGCGCGGCATGGGCGGGGGAGGCGTAGAACAGATCTTGTCCTATTTAGCCTTTGACGAAAAAATCTCCGTCAATGATGAACAACTCATCAAGTTACGCAACGTCCTCAAAGAAACGCATACCTATCAACAGCAAATGCAAAAAACTATCCGCGCCGAGATGGAAGCCAATGATGGTAACTTTGACGGTGTGCGTGAAAAAATGATGGAAATGCGCGCCGAGATGGAAAAAGTTAACGCCTCCATGCAGAAAAATATCGCCGCTGTTTTGGACAAAGATCAGCATAAGCTATTCCAGACACATATGAAGGCTATGGAAGAACGGCGTGGTCGTGGTCGTGGAGATCGTGGAGGTCGTGGAGGTCGTGGAGGTCGTGGAAACCGTGAAGGTCGCGGCGGTCGGGGGCAAAGTACAGACAATGATGCAACAGATAAAAATAATGCCGACTGATAACACTATATTCTAATAGCCGTGATTTACAACTAACTCCGTTCATTCAATACATCCAGATATCAAGTCCAGAAGACAGGATAAAGTACCCCTTGCAGATACAAATTACTGCCCTTAGCAAAACCTATAACCGCAGTACAACACCTGCACTAGACGACTTAAACCTGGAGATCCACCACGGTACCTTCGGCCTTTTAGGGCCTAATGGTGCCGGTAAAACCACGCTTATTAAAATTCTATCCACCCAACTCAAACCCACAACCGGTCAGGTCAGCATTGATGGTTGGGATTTAGAAAAAGACCGTACGGAAGTTCGCCGCCGCTTAGGCTACTTACCGCAGCATTTTGGTACCTACCCACAATTAACCGCATGGGAATTCTTGGACTATATGGGGCGACTGGGTGGCTTGCATCAAAAAAAAGAACGCCACGACCGTATACATCAAGCATTACAAGACGTCGGATTATTGGCGGTACAAAAGCGCCGTTCTGGCACCTTTTCAGGTGGTATGAAGCGCCGCTTAGGAATCGCTCAGGCTATTTTGGCCGATCCCGAATTCCTTATCGTGGACGAACCCACCGTTGGTCTTGATCCTGAAGAACGGATTCGTTTCCGTGGTATTCTCAGCCGTTTGAGTAGAGATCGCGCCGTCCTCATTTCAACCCATATTGTCGGCGATATTTCCAGTACTTGTGAGGATGTTGCCGTTCTACGTAGTGGGCGGTTACTCTTCCACGGTCCACCCGAGAACCTGGTTGCCTATGCCGAAGGTAAAACCTGGGGCATTGAAACCGATGATAACGGCTTTGAAGACTTATCAAAACACTTTAATGTTATCAATATCTCAGCGGATGGAGAGCGCATGGAACTGCGTTTGGTCGGCGATTCAACACCGCCACAAGGTGCATATTCTCTGTCTCCCAATCTTGAAGATGCCTACGTTTATTTCATGAATGCTGCAGATCATACAACGCTTAAAATGAGCTGAACCATGACAGCACTAGCCAATATCCTAGGTATTGCCCACTACGAACGCTTGATGCTAATGCGTACCATGCGCTTCCGTATCTTGGGTAGTATTGGTGTTGCTATCCCCGTACTGATTGGTATATTCCTCGCACTATTGGAAGCCAAGGGGGTTGAATTTTCGTCGGCCTTAGGCCTGGGAGCGTTCATCCCCTTTTACGTCTATAGCTTTGTCCAAACTATAGTAATCGCTTTTATCGTTGGTGATTTCCGTGCTGCCGACGAGCGTGCAGAGATCTATGAGGTCGTCGCCGGTCGCCCCATTTCTACGGCTGAACTGGTGCTTGGTAAGTTCTGTGGCGTATTGGGCGCGTTGCTCATTCTCAGCTTGACCGTACTGCTATTAACCGTTGCTATCCAAGCTACCAAGATTAGTTTCCTAGGTTCGCCCTTCACGCTCAAACCCTACCTCAATTACCTCTTTTTAATGACTTTACCAGCCATGTTCTACATGGCTGCCTTGACTTTTTTTTTAGGTGCTCAGTTGCGACAACAAACCGCTGTTGCACTAGTGACAGTAAGCTATGCGTTAGCAGTCCTATTCTTTCTAGGTAAACAGTACAATGGTATTTTTGATTTTGGCGCATTCTTTGCCCCTCTCTTCTATTCGGATCTTATTGGCCTAGGGGATATAGATCGGCTGATCGACCAACGCCTTTTTTATATGGCTTTGGGTTTGTTCTTGCTAGGACTCTCCATCGAACGTTATCCACGTTTGGCCCAATCAGCCGCTTGGACCTGGTCCGGCCGGGGTATGACTCTAGTAGGATTGGGGGCTGCCGCCGCATTGTTTTTTCATATGGAACAACAGGACCAAGATGCTAAGACATTCTACACTACATTAATTAACGAACAACAACGCTATGCTGTTATGCCAGCTCCAGCCGTGACCCACTATAATTTTGACCTTGAATTATTGCAGCAAGATATTGCCCTTCAAGGTCAGGTCCAAATGGAAATAACCAATCCACATACCGCAGCCTTAGATACCTTACTCTTTACGCTCAATCCAGGTTTAATAGTACATGCCGTAAAAGACACGGATGGTAACCCCCTGACTTGGCAACGCCAACATGCTGTACTACGTATCGCCTCAACTCCACCCTTGGCTGCAAAGGCCAAAACGGGAATAACTCTAACATATAGTGGCCATATTGATACCGACGGCTTTGATCTACGACGCCGGGAAAAACGCATTCACAAAAACCGAGGCCCTATTGTTAAAGGCGATATGACCGCTTGGATAGACCCGCAGTCGGTTTTTTTACCTCCTCGTAGTCGCTGGTACCCTGTACCTGGGGTAGACTACGGTCACGCCCATGCTAAACCACCTAATTTTGCCAGCGCTCAGATAAAAATATCCGTACCCGCAGATTTAACCGTTATCACACAAGGCCAACCCGATACGCTAGAAACGTCACAACCCATAGCAAACGGGCGTATGCAAAGTACTTGGCAGGTAAAACAACCCATCCCCGTTTTTTCTCTTAATGCCGGCATCTATGAAGTGTTTACAACCCGTATCTTTGATATTGACTTCGCCCTCTATGTGCACCCTAGCCATCAACGCCAGGTACTGTTCTTTGAAGACGCCCGGGAAGAAGTCATTGAAGGTATTGAACAAGTACTCGATTCCGTTGAGCAAGCTATGGGTGTAACGTATCCCTATACCCGCTTGTCCATAGTTGAAGTGCCGTTCCAAGTACAATGGTACTACGAGGGCTGGGAGGAACACGGTGGCCTAACCCAGCCAGGAATTTTGATGCTTGAAGAAGATGTCTTTATGGAGAAACGTTTCAAAAGAGATTTTGACCGCTTCGCCAAGCGCGGTCAGCGCTTCTTTGATCCGGTTCAGATGAAACCCATGCTATTAGTCAAGGCTATCTCAGATGTCTTTTTTGCTGCAGAAAGCGACCGCGGGGGCCTCTTTCGTTCACCTATTGTGCAATTATGGGCGTACGATAAAACCTTTCAAGGAGAGAATGCCTCCTTACTACGCCGTGGTCTGCCACTCTATATGCAGGGGGATATCGGTGGTCAGACTATGAGTGCCATGTTTTCCCGAGGCGGTGGAGGTGGACGGCGTGGCGGCCGCATGCGTGGTCGTTTTGGCGCTCAGTCACAAACCAACGCCCCGGCGTGGGACACTTTAGTAGTACAGATGCAACAACAGTCCCTAGCCGAATTGGACCCCAACGATAATCCAGAACTTTACCGCGCGGTCCTCGATACCAAGGGACGTAGTCTATTCAGCGTCATCAAAACCGTCCTAGGTGATAATAAATTCTTAGATGTGATGGAAGCCTTCGCCGATAATGATGCATATAGTGCCGTTTCCTTTGCCGATTTCGAAAAAGCCGCTATCGGTGATAAGCAGGAAACGCCTGGTCAAGTAAACTTAAGCCGTCTTGTTCATGATTGGATCTACGGCACTCATGTTCCTGGCTTTACCCTAACCCGTGCCCGTGCCCGCAAAGTGGACGACGGCTGGGGGGTTGTCTACCAAGTAATCGTCCGTATCCGCAACGGTGAACCGGGGCGTGGCTTTGTACGTATCTCAGCTTCGGGTCGTGAAGATGAGGCCGCCAAAAATGTTGAAATTGAAGGGGGTCAGGAAGTTGAAGTATCACTAGTCCTGTGGGATCGCCCATCCCGGGTCCTGGTTGAACCTTTTTTTGCCAAAAATCAACGGCCTTTGATGTCTCCTCTACGTATTGCCGACCAAGTAGTTGAAGGTAGTGCTAAATCCTATGTGCACATTGTTCCCGAAGACGAGCATATGATTGCCGAAATCATTGTCGACAACGATGATGACGGTTTTTCTATGCCAATCCGTCGTACCCAACGCTTTTTGCGCCCCGGTCTTAAAGGTGGTAATTGGGCAGTACGCCAAATGCCATTAGCTTACGGCCGCTATGAAAAAAATTATCGCTGGAAAAAAGGTAGCGACGGGGCTCAGCCAGCCATTTGGACCACCCAACTAGCGCAAGCTGGTGAGTACGATGTAGCCTATTATTTTACTGCTGCCGGTTTTGGCCGCTTACACGGTATGGCCAAAATATTTAACATTGTCGTCACGCACGGCGAACAAGCCGATACGTTAACACTTAAACAGAACGAATTAAAAAACGGCTGGAATGTATTGGGCCGCTTCTACTTTGCCACCAACGAACAGGCTCAGGTTGAGCTTTCCGACTTAGCTAATGGTCGCCTTTATGCCGATGCCGTACGCTGGCGCTACATTGATCCCAACAATCCTGAGGATGCCTACGAAGAAGAGATATCTACCTGGCAGAGACGCGGTAGGAGAGGCCGCAGAGGTCTTGGTAGAAACGAAAGTTTAGGCGATATGTTTCAACGTTTTATCCGCTAAGCTCTTGCAAACTATGCATCAGCATTTTCACTTCATTATTAAACCAGATCCAAGGTTAAGGTCTTGAATATCAAACAAATTTCTATCACCGTATTGATTCTGTTGACTGGCTGCAGCGAACCGGCTCAGGAACGTTTAGTTGACCTAACCGTTCCGGTCACCGTACGCCCGGTTGCGGTAGGTACCATTGAGTCCATCTTCACCGCCACCGGTACCTTGCGACCTATCCACCAAGCCGAACTAATTACCGAAATTCAGGGCAAACTGTTTTGGGTCGATGGTGAAAATGGCTCGCAGGCTGATGGCTTAGAGGTAACAGCGGGCCAAATCCTAGCCCGCTTAGAAAATGAAGAATGGACCGTCCAGACACGACTCGCAGCACGCCAATTAGAACGCGATAATGCCCAGCGTATGTTAGAGGAAAAGGAAGTCTTGCTCAAACGGGGGGTGGTAGTCGAAATGGAAGCTGAAACGGCCCGGTACGATTTAGCCAATGCCGAGTCCAATCTGAAAGATGCTCACATTCAACTAGCCAAGGCCATAATCAAGTCACCAATCAACGGCTTTCTTACGGAATTAACCGATGCTACCGTTGGTACCCTGATTCCTCAAGGGACAGTGCTGGGTAATGTTATGGATTATAGCCAAGTACTCGTGGACTTACAAATTCCCAACTCTCAAATCCAGATGATTGCTTTGGACAAGGAAGTGCGCCTTATCAACTATGCCTATCCCGACCAAATTTTCGCTGGAAACATCACCGCCATCAACCCTGCTCTTGATCCAACCACCCGTACCTTCCGCGTTGTGGCCACAGTCGATAACCCTACTCTTTTACTCCGCCCCGGTATGTTCGTTAAGGCAGATATTGTCACCGAATCCCATGCAGACGTAATACTAATCTCCCGCCAGTACATATTAATGCGACGAAATCAAAAAGTGGTCTTTGTCGAAGAAGAAGCTAGGGCTCAAATGCGACAAATCACCACCGGCCTAGAAGACACAGACCACGTCGAAATTACGGATGGCCTAGAAGAAGGCGAACGTTTGATTACTAGCAACTATGAAACCCTACGTTCTCGTACCCGAGTCCGTGTTACTAGCGACAGCGACGCGAATTAAATCTATGTCTTTACCGGATTTCTCTACTCGTTACCCTGTCACCATTACCATGGGCACCTTAGTCGTGGTACTGTTGGGCTGGATCTCCCTAGGCAAGTTAGGTACCGACCTCCTGCCGAACCTGCAAACGCCGGTCATTACCGTCAACCTACAGGCACCCGGTAAATCTCCTGAAGAAATGGAAGAGCGCTACACCCGTCGTTTAGAACGCAATATAAGCACGGTATCTCAGGTGCAGCGTGTCTATTCTATCACACGTGCTGGTCAGTCCGTAATTGTCGCCGAATTTGCCTGGGAAGCATCAATGGATTTTGCCTTGCTTGATGTGCAAAAGCGTGTTGCTTCCTTTGCCAGCGACGAAGACGTTGAACTACTCGATGTTACTCAGCAAGATCCCCAAGCCTTACCGGTGATGCGTATTGCCGTCTCGGCCTTACCTGGTGTAGACTTAGACGCACTATTGGGCACTATCAATCTAGCCGTAAAGCCTAAAGTGGAAGCACTCCACGGCATTGCCTCAGCCGCCATAGAAGGTGCTGCTGAAAAAGAGGTCCGTGTTATTCTAGATCCATACCAATTAGAAGCGTATGGCCTAAACGCTGCCAGTGTTACTCAACGTATTACACTAGCCAACCAAGATGTCTCTGGCGGCACATTAAAAGAAGCTAAACAGTCTTACCAGCTTAAAGGCTTGGGACGTCTACGCACCATCGATGACATCAATAACTTGATTATTGGCGAACGCCTAGGCGACCCTATAACGACTTCAACCACCTCCCAGAATACAGCAGAAGAACCCCGTGTACCACTCTATGTTAAAGACGTTGCACACGTTGAGTTACGTTATGCGGAACGCGAAACAATTGTCCGCCTCAACGGTATTGAATGTCTCGGCCTGGCAATATATAAAGAAGGAGATGCCAATACCGTAACGGTCGTGAATACCGTTATAGACGAGCTAGACAAACTTGCACAAGACCTACCTGATTTGGATTTTTCTATCGTTGAAAATCAGGCTCATTTTATTGAGCAAGCTGTCTCCGAAGTAGAGGAATCAGCACTCTATGGGGCATTATTAGCCGTGCTAGTACTGCTGTTCTTTTTGCGCTCCTGGACTGCTACCTTGGTAATCGGCCTAGCTATACCCATCTCCGTGTTCTCTACCTTCACACTAATGTATTTTGAAGATCTAACCCTCAATATTATGACTTTGGGCGGACTGGCATTAGGTACTGGCATGCTAGTTGATAATGCTATCGTAGTTATCGAAAACATCTACCGCCATTTAGAATCCGGTAGTTCAGCTCGCCAGGCTGCTGCTGCAGGCGCAGCTGAAGTAGGTATCGCCATTATGGCATCCACGCTAACGACAGTATCGGTCTTTCTACCTATTGTCTATCTTCACGGCCTCACCGGTGAACTCTTTAAAGAGCAAGCTTGGACTGTAGCCTTTTCGCTGATATCTTCACTAGTGGTTGCTATGACTGCTGTTCCTATGCTGGCTTCACGTTTCTTTCACAAGCATACTAATCACAACAGCAAAACTGACCGACCGCGTTTCCGCGCCGCACTGCAGACCGCACTTGATCACAAAAGTCGCGTATTTTTTGTAGTCTTGTTCTTCTTAGGATTAGCCTTCTATTGGGGACGTTCTATTCAAAGTGAATTCATTCCACGCGAGGATCAGGGCCTATTCCATATCGATCTAGCTTTGCCTGAAGGCACCCGCCTAGAAGCTACCGACCGTATCGCCCGCCGTGCCGGTCAGATCGTCCAAGAGATCGGTGGCAACGAAATAGATGCGGTGTATTTACGCAGCGGCGTCGACCCTGCTTTACTGACTAATGCTGGCGATCCTACCGGACCCAACCGCGCCCTGCTCTCGGTACGGCTCGCTACAGCGCGACACCGTACTATGGGGCAATTGGTCGCCGCCGTGGATACTCACCTTAAAGATATCCCTGATATAGAGGTAAAATATCAACTGCACGAAACCGCCTTGGAAGGATTTATCGGCGCCCAAGCTGCACCTATCCAGATAGAAATTGCAGGAGATGACCTGGATACTTTGCAACGCCTTACGGCCACCCTACAAGAACAGTTGACAACGCTACCTACTATATACAACTTGCGTACGTCCTTCCAGGGGGGGCAACCCGAAATAGACCTGGGTTTGCATCAAGAAGTAGCTGCAGCATTTGGACTAACAACCCAAGACCTGATCCAAAACCTAGAGCGACGCCTCTCCGGCGAGGTAGCCGGTGAATTATCCAAGGACCAGCGTGCCCGTACCATCCGCGTTGGTTACGAGGATGTCAGCCTAAGCCAGCTTAAGCAGATTCGCATTGATGGCCCCGACGGCGCCGTGCTTACGCTCGGCGACATTGCTACACCCCGTCTAGTAATGGGGCCACGTGAGATCCTACGACTAGACCAACGACGGGTTGGACGCATCACAGGTTATTTGGTAGAAGGTACAACTTTAAGCGAGGCCATTATCCAGGTACAAGCAGTACTAGCTGACAATGTCCTACCTACGGGTTATCGTATCAGCTTGGGTGGGGCCGAACGTGAACGTGCCGAATCCTTTGCCGGATTAGAATTTGCCTTGATCCTAGCCGTTTTACTAGTATATATGGTAATGGCTTCACTCTTTGAATCATTGCTTCATCCCTTTACTGTGATGTTTACTGTCCCACTAGCAGGCATTGGCGTCATCATAGCCTTTACACTTAGCGGGGAACCATTAAGTGTAATGGCCTATATAGGTATTATTATGCTAGGCGGTATTGCCGTCAACGATGCCATTGTCCTAGTTGACCGCATTAACCAACTACGGCGCCAATTACCCACAGTACGCCAAGCGGTATTGCAAGCAGCGCAGGATCGCTTACGCCCAATCCTGATGACTAGCACTACCACCATTTTGGCATTAGCCCCCATGCTTATTGGTTTAGGCGAAGGTGGACGTTTGCGGGCTCCCATGGCCATTGCTGTCATAGGCGGTCTAGTATCTTCCACCTTGCTCACCCTAATTGTTATTCCAACCCTATACGAAACATTTGAACGCTTACGTGGCCATCAACCGAAGGTGGACACTAAGTGAACCTAGCAAACTTTTCCATACAACGACCAGTAACTACCGCTATGTTCTTTATCGGTGTTAGTCTATTAGGATTGATCTCGTTAGACCGCCTACCAATAGAGCTAATACCCGAAGTCATATATCCCGAAATCTTTGTTTCGCTTAATCTAAACGGGGCCTCGCCCGAACAAATTGAACGCGATCTGATCCTGCCCGTCGAGGCTGAAATTGGCAAATTATCCGGCATCCTTGAGATAGAATCATCGGCATCAATCAATCGCGGCTCGGTACGTATTGCTTATGTACCAAATACTGATATGAAGTTTGCCTTGTTGCAGCTAGAGAGCCGCATGACTCGCCTACAACCCCTTTTTCCTGAACGCACCAATGCTACAGTACAACGTTTCGATTCGTCTGATTTAAGCGCTTCAATTATGCAGCTTCAAATTCTGGGTGAAGGAGATCTCAACTGGTTACGCGATTTATCCGAAGCAGAAATTCGGCCAGCACTTGAAGCCGTCGATGGAGTAGTCAGTGCTATCGTCATGGGCGGCCAGCAACGTGCGGTTGAGATCATTGCCGATCCGTTCCTGTTACAATCACATAACCTGACCATGAACGAACTCAGTGCCAGGCTCAATTCGATTAACCAACCGCGTTCATATTTAGGCCGGGTTTACGCGGGCAACCAGGCTTATCCGGTCTCATTGCAGGGTCAGTTCGTCAATTTGCAACAAATCGAGCATGCCATGCTCAAACCTGAAATTCCACTACGTTTGCAAGATGTTGCTAACGTTCGTTACGGCTTACAAAAACGCACTAATTTGAATCGTATCAATGGCAAAGCCGCAGTCGGCCTAGTTATTCAAAAAGAAGACGAAGCCAATCTAATTGCCGTAGCCGCCGCCGTAGAAAGTGCAATCGAACAGCTCAACCGCGATTATACCGATGCTGGCATAGAAATACTGGTCACCAATAGCCAAGCTGATTTAATGAACGAAGCATTGGGTACCCTTAAACAAGCAGCCATTATTGGTATTGTTTTAGGCTTGGTAGTACTATTTCTC
>JACLAC010022922.1_pt1 | contig 30364 bp, 31 predicted proteins | sample 8027881 | NCBI WGS metagenome assembly JACLAC01 (sample SAMN15725517, study PRJNA655200) | protist metagenome | isolation source: fluorescence activated cell sorting (FACS) single amplified genomes of... | place: Spain: Blaines Bay Microbial Observatory, Mediterranean Sea | collected 2016-01-19 | reverse complement strand
GCGGATACACCCGTCGATGAGTGCGGCGGGCGTTTCACTGAAAATATGCTTAGTACGACCAACGGTAAACAAGTATTTGCGACCGTCCTGGGCCGGATCGGCCCCCTGCATCTCTTTCTCCTCCTGGATCGCCGCTTGCATCCGCTGGAGTTCCAATTCGCGGATTTCGAAAATATCGACGCACTGAACGTCTGAAAAATCCTCGACATAGGCGATCTCTCCACTACTGCGCACCCGGAGATAGTACTCCCTCAAATTGACATTCCCCGTAACCTTGTCCAGACCGATAACCGGAAAGGCCTCTACGAGATTATCCTGATGATGCCGCATCTCCGGCGTAAAAAGTATCAATCCCACCAGCTCCTCGCGCAAAATCTGTTTGATCTGCTGCGCCATGACTTCGCGCTGATGGACGGGCGATAACTCAGGCTACGCTGCGGCGATCACGTAGCGGTAGACCTCATCGAAAATTTCGCCTAGCCCGCAGTCAACCAGCAACGCTCGGGGATCGAATCCGATACATCCTCCCCATCCTGCTCAAACTGGATCGCTCCTAGGCAAAACAGGCTTCGAGATCGGCGATTTCTTTGACCCGCCCCCCGCATAGAGCGCCGCCGTATAATGACGCACCGTCTCCAAGAGGTTTTCGACAAAGCGCTCTCTACAGAAACGATCCAATAGCATTCCGGGGTCCGCATCGGCCGCCCTACGAGCCGGAGCGCCAATCGTTGAATCGACCCGTTCAACAAGAGCCCTCCAACGCTGCTCAAAGTCGCGCACCACGGCCTCCTGCTCATAGTTCTGGGGGTCGTTGAGGGCAAATATGTGGTTGATCTTTAGCATCTCAAGACGCATCAGTGCCGCCCCCGCATGGTCGATAATACGACAGAGAGATGCCAAAAGTCTACAGGACAACTTTAGAGTGCTATTGGTGTTGAACGAATTGATAAAGATGCGGGCCTCAACCTAAAAGGGACGATTTGCACCTATACACCTATACTATGTTCGGAAACCTGAGGAAAGTCCTTGAGCTTCAGGTGAGAGAAAATGCGTCTTATGCCTCGGCAAGTCCTATCGGCACCAGCGCCAACCGTACTAATTCGCCGCGCAAGTTCGTTCAGATCCTCTATGAGGGACGTTGGATCGATCAGCAGCTCCCAACACTCCACACTCATCGGCCTCGACCGCGGCCAGCAGCTTGCCGATATCGCGCAACCTGTCGGTCAATTCTTCGTCTCTGAGCGAATCGAGAAAAGCAAAAGCATGGAGGACTTTAGCCGCTTCCTCTTTGAAGTCGAAAATATCCAGTTACAACCGTGCCACCCTCATCTGCAGGATATAGGACATATCCGGCACTTTGCGCGCAGTGATCGTCGCCGGATAGCCAATCTCTTCCCAAACCCGTATCGCTTCGTCGAGATCCAGTTTGAGTAACGCGCACCATCGCCACCAAACAGTCGCTGGAATCCGGCTCTGATTTTGCAAACAGGTAAGACCGTCGGTAGAATTATTCATTAAAATACACCCATATCATTTGTTTTTAAAAAATTAAAGTACATCCAGGCATTGGAGGCTCCCGAGCCAACCCCATTTCGACTAGACCCCATACCATCGCGCCAAAGCATCGCAGGGAAACGGCATCCGCAAATAACAGATCACCTTTAGAACACCGATTCGGCCGGCAGCGAAAAATTCAAGCCGGAAGAAACAGGCCCCCAGCGGTATAGAGCGGTCTAAAATCGCTCACACTGCATTGATTATCAGTCGTATTATCGCCTTGTCCAAACTCGTCGACATCTGCTACCATATAGGTCAGTAGCAGGTAGCGCAGCAACGCTTTCTACCGTATATTTTTCCTGCAACTCCCTGCCCTCCAATAGGGCCGGGTCCCTTCATTCCTCATCCAGCGAGGGCGCGCCCATGAATTACGATATCGGCGACTTGCTCAACGAATGGGAATTCGAACACGATGAATTCCTCGCTCGCCGGATCCGCACCGAAAGCGGAGAGGAAAAAATCCAGATCCGTATCGATATGGGGCTCTTGCAGCTCGAATTGAACGGTCGGCCCGACGGTCAGCAGCCGCATGGCTGTCCCTCGCTCCTCGCCTACTACCAAAACCCTCTAAAAGAACGCGAAGGCTCCGAAGAGTTCGTACTCAACGAGGATGAATGCGAAGATTTATTCCAGGAGGCCTGGCAGTACTACCACCGATATTTGAGCCTCTTTTATCTAGAGGATTACGAGGGGGTGGCCGCCGATACCGAACATACCCTGCAGATCTTCGATCTCATCGATCAATGTGCGCCAAACGACGATATACGCTGGTATTTTGAACAGTATTATCCCCATGCAATCATGATGCAAACCCGGGCTCGGGCTATGCTGGCCCTCGAAGATGACGACTATCAGGAAGCGATGCGCGCCGTGGAAGAAGGCATCGCTCACATCGAGAGCTTCGTTGAAGAATGGGAGTCCGAATTAGAGGAGGACCTGCCCGAGATCTCCTTTCTACGCGAGTGGTACGAGGAGCTTGAACAGGAGCGTCCACTCTCACAACGCGAACAGCTCGAGCGCGATCTTAAGACCGCTGTAGAATCAGAAAATTTTGAGGAAGCCGCGCGGATCCGCGACAAGATCCAAACCCTGTGGCCAGGGCCGAAACGCCTTTTCCACCCCAAGCGTTGAATAAAAAAACAGCACCCCTGACCCGGACGCCGTTTTTTATTCCAATAACTCTATCCTCTAGCTCAATCCCAGCACGTCTCCCATAGAGTAGAATCCCGGTGTGGCATCCGCCGCGAAACGCGCAGCACGCAGCGCTCCCAATGCGAATGAATCGCGGCTGGTCGCGTGGTGCTTAAGTTCGATATACTCTCCCGGAGCAGCGTAGAGGACCGAATGCTCCCCGGCCAGATCACCGGCGCGGATCGCATGCATCCCGATCTCCTTGGGGGTCCGCTCGCCGACGACGCCCTGCCGCCCATGTACTACTACCTCATCCAGATTCCGCTCGAGCCCTGCCGCCGCCCGCTCCGCCAGTGTCAATGCCGACCCGGAGGGCGCATCGACCTTGTGACGGTGGTGTGCTTCGATCACTTCTACATCGTAATCGTCTCCAAGAATCGAGGCCGCCTCTTCGACTAGCTTGAAGAGCACATTCATCGCGGTGCTGAAATTCGAGGCGAAGACGCACCGAATTCCCGATACGGTACGCTTGAATTCCTCTAATTGATCGGGAGTAAAACCCGTGGTCCCGACTACCATCGCAGCCCCTTTCTGAGCACAGAAAGCGGCGTCTTCGAGAGTCGCCTCTGGAGTAGTGAAACTGATGACCACCCGGTCCGGCTCGACGATACCAGCCAACGTATCACTCACTGCCAGATCGAGACGCCCAGTACCAATAATCTCGCCGATATCGCGTCCTATCGCCTCGTGAGCGGGATGCTCCTTGCCACCACAGAGTTCCAGATCTTCAGCGGCCAGCGTCAAATCGGCGAGTCGCTGCCCCATTCGTCCAGCTACACCACAGACTACAATATTGCTCATGGGTTCGACCTCAATAAGCGGAGTAAATCAGCCCATCCACCAGCGCATCGTCATTGAGGCGCGCGTCGATGTCGACACCGAAAAAGTCGGCGATCGGCGCAAAGGCGGTAGGATCGTTTTGATGGACCTGACGCGCTGCCGTCAGCACGACTTGAAAACCAGAGCGCGTCATCTTGCCCAGCGGACGCCGCCCGGGCCCCGAAGGCATGCCGAGAATATTCATCAGCGTCTTAACCGGTACTGGATTGCGCGCCTTGCATTCGACCGGCCCAAACGCGCTCTCTTCGCTCGTTGCGACACCGACGATCCCGAAGAGCGGTGCGAGATTCTGGGCCAGCTCATCGGCCTCTGCTTCGCGACCGTCATTGAGTAATTCGGTGAGTCGCTGAATCGGACCGGGGATGATATTCGACATTACCGAGATCACTCCGGCGGCCTTGATCTCAGCGCTCTTCATCATCGCCACTGTCTTATCGTCATCACCGGAAAGAATCGTGAAATCGTCACCACAGAGCCTGCGGGTCTTGGCCATATTCTCCAGATCGCCAGTCGCCTCTTTGACCTGAGCCACATTGGGGTACTGCGCCGCGAGAATCGCCAGATCCTCAACCTGCATCATGCAGCCAGTGCGCCCGGGAATGATGTAGGGAATAACCTGCATATCGGGAAACTCGCTGGCCACTGGCTCGACATATTCGCGGCGGATCTCCAGCGAACTCGGCCCATTGTAGTAAGGATCGACCAAGAGTACCGCATCGGCACCGACATGGGCGGCGTGCGCGCTGCCGGCCAAGGTCTCTTTGGTCGAGTTGCTACCGGTGCCGGCGATGGCCAGAGTCCGCCCCTTGGCCAGCTTGACCGTACGTTCGATCACTTCGTTGTGCTCTTCCCAGAGAAGAGTCGGACTCTCCCCGGTGGTTCCTACAGCCAGTACGCCTTGGATATCATTGACGATCTGAAACTCGACCAGTCGCTCCAGACCGTCATAGTCGATGCTGCCATCTGCGCGCATGGGGGTCACCAGCGCGGTGCTACAGCCATTGAACATGGTCGTTCACCTTCGAGTGTGGAGGGGTTGCCAAAAAGGATTTGATTTGCGACTCTTGATTCCGATTTAATCCGATCTGCGGAACATAATAAATCGCCCTAAGACCTTTGTCAATACACGGCCCTATCCAGGAGAGACCATGACCACCGAGATCCGCATGCGCTACGGCTGTAACCCCCATCAGGCAGCGGCCCGAGCCTATCTGGCCGATGGATGCGATCTGCCCATCCAGCCCCTCAACGACGCACCCAGTTATATCAATCTCATGGATGCACTCAATGCCTGGCAGCTGGTCAGCGAACTCAAAGCGGCACTCGGTCTACCTGCCGCCACATCCTTCAAACACGTCTCGCCCGCCGGCGCCGCAGTCGCGGTTCCCCTCGACGAGGCGCTGAGCGAATCCTATTTCGTCGCCGGGCGCGTACTCAGCCCCTTAGCCACAGCCTATGCGCGCGCAAGGGGCGCCGACAGGCTGGCCTCTTTCGGCGATTGGGTTGCTCTGAGTGACGAAGTCGATCGCGAAACCGCGGACCTGATCCGCATCGAGGTTTCCGATGGAATCATCGCCCCCGGTTATACCCCCGAAGCACTGGATATTTTGAAAAAGAAAAAGGGCGGCCAATATCGGATTTTGCAGATCGATCCTACCTATTCCCCTCCTACGACGGAGCAGCGCCAAATCTTTGGCATCGAACTCGAACAGGGGCGTAACGACTTTGTCCCCGACACAGCCTTCTTCAACAACATTGTCACCACTCGTCAGGATCTCTCCGCGGCAGCTCGACGCGATCTGACAGTGGCTACGATCGCTCTTAAGTACACCCAGTCCAACTCAGTATGCCTGGCCCGCGATGGACAAATCATCGGCGTCGGTGCCGGTCAGCAATCCCGCGTCCACTGCGTGCGTCTGGCCTGCAGCAAAGCCGACAACTGGTATCTGCGCCTGCATCCCAGAGTACGCGAAATGCGATTCGCCCGCGGCCTCAAACGACCCGAGAAAATCAACGCCATCGACATCTATCTTCAGGACGATATCACCCCGGCCGAACGCAAAGCCTGGCAGGCCAATTTCGATCGCCTCCCCGAGTCGCTCGAGAGCGATGAGCAAAGAGCCTGGCTCGACCAACTCGACCAGGTCGCACTGAGTTCAGATGCCTTCTTTCCCTTCCGCGACAATATCGACCGCGCGGCTCAGTCGGGAGTCGAGTACTTGGTCCAGGCCGGCGGTTCGGCCCGCGATGACCAGGTCGTTTCCGCTGCGAACGAGTACGGAATGCTGATGATCAATTCAGGAGTGCGGCTCTTCCACCACTGATCGGGTCAAGCAACAAACGACCAAGAAGGAGCAAAACCACGGCGCAAAAAGCGGCTACCGCTAGTCGATCTCGCGAATCCGCTGCACGATGCGTAAACCTAAATTACTCAATCTCGCATTGGCGACAAACGAGGCCCGCGCCGCCGAGCGGGTCTCCGCCGCACCCAGTGTAAGCCCCCCCCCGCGTAGAACTTGCTCGGTGCCAGTCTCCGGTCCCTGCAACTCAGTCATGTACGGTCCGTAGTAATCCTGTACCCAACTTAGCCGCGCTGCCATGCATATCGTAAAACCCCCACAAATTGGGAAGCTTACTGCCCACGGAATGGGTCACTAGTTCGCTGACAACTGCCGGCACTCGTCGCGTCCAAGAAAAATCTCCCAGATCTCCTTCGTCGTCGCCGAAGGACCAGCGGGTGGCATATTCCCATTCGGCCTCAGTCGGCAACCGGTAGAGCGAGTCGCCGGCTGCCGCGTTGAGCCGTTGTACAAAGGCCAAGGCATCTTCCCAACTGATAGCCGGGTGGTCCACCTGATCCTGGACCGCAGGCAGTCCCTGCCAAGGCCGGGTGCCCATTACCGCCTACCACTGGGCCTGGGCTAACTCATACTGACTCAGGTAAAATGGCTGGTCGATCTCGATGTCTCGCTGCGGTCCCTCATCGTCTAATCGACCATCTTCTTCAGGCGACGAGCCCATCTCGAAAGTACCGCTGCGAACCAACACCAGCACCAGCCCAACCCCGTCCGCAATATCGACCATCTTCTCTAAGGGCAGAGCCGTCTCGTCAACCAGATCGTGCGCAACCGTTTCGCAGCGAGTTCCAAATAAATCGACGACCGCAAAGATACAAATTTTTTCTCGTGCCGGCGCGGCTGTGATCTCTTGGATACAGGATTTGGAACAGACTCCCTCAGTCTCGGGGAGAAAGCGAGTTCAGAAAGTCGTGGGGGAAGATGAAAGAATCACGCGGGGATTAGAGCCGATGGTGGTGCACCGACTCAACTAGATGACCTGGGCTCAAGTGCCCGCTCGCGTGCCGCCAGTATCTCATCGACAATAGCCTCTAGCCCCTGCCGATCGCGGATACAGGCAAAGACTATAGGCCCCGCGCCGCGCATCTTCTCCGCATCGCGCTTCATGACCCCCAGATCCGCCCCGACCATCTCGGCCAGATCGATTTTGTTGATCACCAGCAGATCCGACTGGGTCGTCCCCGGTCCGCCCTTGCGTGGAATCTTGTCGCCGCCGGATACATCGATGACATAAATCGAATAATCCACCAGCTCCCGACTGAAATGAGCCGCCAGATTGTCGCCGCCACTCTCTACCAGCAGCAGGTCGAGTTCATCGGCAAAGCGATCCATCAGCTCTTCGAGCGCGTTGAGATTGAGCGAGATATCCTCGCGAATCGCCGCGTGCGGGCAGCCCCCGGTCTCCACACCGATGATCCGCTCCTGCTCCAACACCTGATGGCGGAGCAGAAATTCGGCATCCTCGCGAGTGAAGATGTCGTTGGTGACCACCCCCAGACTGTGAGATCCACGTAAGCGCTCGCAGAGTGCCTGCAGCAGCGCCGTCTTACCGCTGCCAACCGGCCCTCCGATACCCACAGTAAAGGCCCGGGTAGCATAATTGCGCTCGGGATCAACCGGCTCGCGCGTGGCGAACACTCCCGGCGAGTCAAAGGGTGCATGGCTATGCGGATGATCGTGATGATCGTGTGTCATAGTAGTTAATCCTCGGTTCAGCTTTGAAAAAGTCGTGAATAGAGATGGTCGTGTACTCCCTGGGCAATATCGATTTGCGGCGTACTGCGCCGAGCTTGCAGATAAGAGTTGCCCGCGACCTCCGTCAACATTCGCGTAGCATACGGGTAGAGCCCCCCCTGCCGCCGCGCCGCTTCCATCGGACCGATGATTCCCAGGCGCACCGCAGCACTCATCTGGTCGCGGAGAACCTGAAAGAGATAGAGTTGCTGCGCTTCGTCCTCTGCGAAACCAGTCGCGCAAAGCGTCAACCCGAATACCACCGTATAATGCGACGGCCATTGCTCGACAGCAAAGCGCCGGCGCAGCTCGACCAGCCCGACCTGCGGGTATAAATCGGCCAGCAGGCGCAACCAGGTCTTGCCCAACAACAGGCTCGCACGACGCACAGCCGGGGCCGTGAGCATCGCGTCGTAAAAGGCCAGCATCTCGATCGGACTATCGTCATCTGGCGAATGATAACAGGAATGAATAAAGGGGATCTCGCTAAAAACAGCCGCTTCTATTGCAGTGCGCAGATATTGTTCCAGCGCCGTCGGAGATTTCAGCAGACCCAACTGGTAGGCGCCCTCCAAACCATTGGAGAAAGCATATCCGCCGGCGGGCAATGCGCTGTCTCCAAGGTGCAATAAGTGGCCGAGGCGATCCATTCAAAACAGATGGTAGAGCTGGGCCAGCGGCAACTTCTCCGCTGGCTCAGAGCTGATCTCTTCGCCATCAACTCGAACTTTATAGGTCTCTGGATCGACTTCGATATCGGGAGCAAAATCGTTGAGCTGCATATCGCCCTTGCCGATATCGCGGCAATGCTCGACGGCCACGACCTCTTTGGCAAGTCCATACTCGGCCGCGACCCGCTCGCGCGATGCCTGCGAGACAAAGGAAAGCGAGGTCGGACCAACGGCCCGTCCATACGATCCGAACATCGGGCGTGGATACACTGGCTGTGGCGTCGGGATCGAGGCGTTAGCATCGCCCATCTGCGCATGGGCGATGACCCCTCCTTTGATCACGATCTCGGGCTTTATACCGAAGAAAGACGGCTGCCAGAGCACCAGGTCGGCCAGCTTGCCCTCTTCCACCGATCCGATATGCGCGGCGAGCCCATGGGCGATCGCCGGGTTGATGGTGTACTTAGCGACATAACGCCGGGCGCGGAGATTATCGGCTCCCGCCCTATCCTCGGTCAGCAGCCCGCGCTGCTGACGCATCTTGTGCGCGGTCTGCCAGGTTCGACAGATCACCTCGCCCACCCGCCCCATCGCCTGACTGTCTGAGGCGATGATCGAAAGAGCGCCTATATCGTGCAGCACGTCCTCGGCAGCGATGGTCTCCTGACGAATTCGGCTCTCGGCGAAAGCCACGTCCTCGGGGATATTCTTGTCGAGATGGTGGCAGACCATCAGCATATCGAGATGCTCGTCAATGGTATTTACGGTGAAGGGCCGGGTCGGATTGGTCGAGGAGGGCAACACATTGATCTCACCGCAGAGCCGCATAATATCCGGAGCGTGACCACCGCCGGCGCCCTCGGTGTGATACGTGTGGATCGCGCGGCCTTTGAATGCCGCGCGCGAGGCTTCGACGAATCCCGATTCGTTGAGCGTATCGGTATGGATGCAAACCTGCACGTCGTAATCTTCGGCTACCGCCAGACACATATCGATCGCCGCCGGGGTCGTGCCCCAGTCCTCGTGCAGCTTGAGTCCACAGGCACCGCCCTCGATCTGCTCGATCAACCCCGGCCTCAGCGACGAATTGCCCTTGCCGAGAAAACCAAAGTTCAGCGGCCAAGCATCGGCAGCCTGCAACATCATGCGAATATAAAAAGCACCCGGGGTGCAGGTGGTGGCGTTAGTACCCGTCGCCGGACCGGTGCCACCACCAAGCATCGTGGTGATCCCCGAAGCCACGGCTTCTTCAATCTGCTGGGGACAAATGAAATGTACATGCGCGTCGAGTGCACCGGCCGTCAGAATCATCTTCTCTCCAGCCACGACCTCGGTAGTGACACCGACGACCATCCGTTCGTCGACCCCCGGCATGATATCCGGGTTACCGGCTTTGCCGATCCCGGCGATCCGCCCGTCCTTGACGCCGATATCGGCCTTGTAGATGCCGGTGTAGTCGAGTACCAGCGCATTGGTAATCACCAGATCCAGTGCCTGATCCTGGCTCGCTCCGCTCTGCTGGCCCATCCCATCGCGCAAAACCTTACCGCCGCCAAACTTGCACTCTTCGCCGTAGATGGCGTAATCCTTCTCGACCTCGATGACCAGGTCGGTATCTCCCAACCGAACCCGGTCGCCGGTGGTCGGCCCGTACATATCCGCGTACGCGCGGCGATCTATTTCCATCTCGCTATCCTCCTACTCGACCCCGAGAAAACCGCGCTCTTTGGCCCGCGCCAGCGCCGCCGCTTTGCGATCCTCGCCCAATGCACCATCAATTAACCCACTGCCGCCATGGACCACTCGGCGCCCATCGAGGGCAACCAGCGTCACCGTGCGAACCTCGCCCGGCTCGAAACGCACCGCCGTACCCGATGGAATATCGAGGCGAAAACCATAGGCCCGACCGCGCTCGAAACGCAACTCGGCATTGACCTCGAAAAAGGGAAAATGCGACCCGACCTGTACAGGCCGATCGCCCATGTTAGTCACTTCCAAGTCAACCCTTTCACGCCCGACATTGAGCTCGATCGGCTCTTCCGCCAACACCGAGTCGCCCGGAGCAGAGTACGAAGCATTATCCGGCGACCAAACCATCTCAGTCCGTACCAGCCCCGAACCGTAGAGTGCAAGCTCAACCTCGCCGCGCGCCCGGCAGATCGGCTGATGCACAGTCACCAGCTTGGTACCGTCGGGGAAGGTGCCCTCGACCTGTACCTCATCTACCATCTCCGACACCCCCGGCAACACATCTTCCAAACCCAGAAGCTGCTTACCCTTGTCCATCAACGTCGCAACACGTTCGCCGTCGCGGATAAATTCCAGCAACTGCGCTGCGATCAACGCCGTCGCCTCCGGGTAGTTGAGCCGCAAACCCCGGGCATAGCGCTTCTGCGCCACGAATCCGGCATTGTGCAATACCAGTTTGTCGATTTCCCTGGGTGAAAGCCGCATAAATCCTCCCCGCTCAGAAAGTCAAATGGGTCTTGATACTCTCATCCGATAGCTCATCGGCCGCGCCCTGCAAGAGGATACTGCCGCGGTCCATGAGGAAGAAATAGTCGGCAATTTGGCGTGCGAAGTCAAAGTACTGCTCGACCAGAACGATCGTGAACTCGCCGCGCTCCTTGAGCTTGATCAATACCTTTTCGATCTCTAGGATAATCGACGGTTGAATCCCCTCAGTCGGCTCGTCGAGCATCAGTACCCGGGGATCACCGACCAGGGCCCGAGCAATAGCCAACTGCTGCTGCTGCCCGCCGCTAAGATTGCCGCCCATCCGATCCTGCATATCGGCCAACACCGGAAAAAGTTCGAAGATCTCTTCGGAGATCTCCCCGCCCCCCTCGCGCGCCTGCAGACCAATCTGCAAATTCTCACGCACTGTCAGCCGCGGAAAGATCTCTCGGCCCTGGGGCACATAGCCCAGACCGCGCCGGGCGCGCCGATCGGCCCCGAGCACGGTAATTTCTTCACCTTCGAACAAAACACGGCCCTTGCTCGGCTCGAGCAACCCCATAATAGCCTTGAGCAAGGTCGTTTTGCCAACACCGTTGCGCCCCATGATCGCCGCAATCGAACCATTGGGAATACCCAGACTCACATCGCGCAGGATCCGACTGCCCCCGTAGTGTACATCGAGATCCTCAACCGCCAAAATCGACTCAGCCTGTACCATCACCCTCTCCCCGATCCATCGCCGTGCCGAGATAGCACTCTACAACCCGCGGATCGTTCTGTACCTCTTGCATCGACCCTTCAACCAGAATCCTCCCCTCATGCAGCACCGTGACCTTGCGCGCAATCTGACGCACGAACTCCATATCGTGTTCGATGACGATCAGCGAATGATCACTGGAAAGAGCCTGCAACATCTCCCCGGTCCGGTGGGTCTCCTCATCCGTCATCCCCGCCGCCGGTTCATCGACCAGAAAGAGCGAGGGATCCTGCAGTATGACCATCGCAATCTCCAACCATTGCTTCTGCCCATGCGAAAGCATATCAGCAGTCCCGTCGAGTGTATCCTCGAGGCCAGTGCGTTCGGCCACCTCCTCGATCCGGCGGCGCTCGGCCCCGCTCAGACGGTGTAACAACGAGGCGAATACATTGCGATTGGTCTTCATCGCTAGCAAGAGATTGTCGAAAACGGTCAGCGAACCGAAGACCGTCGGAGCCTGAAATTTGCGCCCGACCCCGAGATCGACGATTTCGTCCTCGCTGAGCCGAGTCAGATCGGCGTCTTTGAAATAGGCATGGCCCTCGTCGGGGCGGGTCTTGCCGCAGAGTACATCGAGCAAGGTGGTCTTACCCGCGCCATTGGGACCGATCACCACCCGCAATTCATTGACGGCCACTTCGAAAATATCAATATCGAGGGCCTTGAAGCCATCGAATGACACGCTCAACTTCTCGACGTAGAGATTATCCATAACCCGCTCCCATTCAGCTCGCCCTCTCGCGTCGACGCCAGCGACCGATCACACCGACGATACCTTCGGGAAAGAAAAGTACCACCCCGAGAAATAGCGCGCCGAGAAAGTAGAGCCAGGTCCCCGGAAAGGCACCAGTGAGGAAGCTGTAGAGTAAATTGACCAGCACCGCGCCGACGATCGCCCCAACCAGCGTGCCCCGCCCCCCGACCGCGGTCCACACCACGATCTCTATAGACGCCTGGACGTCCATCCGCCCCGGAGTGATAATGCCCGTCTGCGGCACATAGAGCATGCCACCCAAGCCGGCCAGCGCACTGGCGACGACGAAGACAAAGAGCTTATAGCGAGTGATCCTATAGCCGATAAAGCGCAAACGATGCTCTCCGTCGCGGATGGCCACCAGCAGTTTGCCGAGTTTCGAATCGACCATATAACGGCAGAGATAGTACGCGCCGAAGAGCGCCGTACAGGCCGTGATATAAAGGCCGCGCTTGGTCCACGGATCGGCCAATTCGAAGCCCAGCAGGGTTTTGAAATCGGTCAGGCCGTTGGTCCCGCCCAGCATGGTCTCGTTGCGCAAAAAGAGCAACCACATCGCCAGCGCCAACGCCTGGGAGATGATCGCAAAATACACTCCCTTGATTCGGCTGCGGAAAGCGAAGAATCCGAAAATCAGAGCCGCCACACCCGGTACCATCAGGCCGAGCACCAAGGTCAGTGGAAAGCTGTTAAAAGGCTCCCAGAACACCGGCAATTCTTCGACCCGATTCCAGACCATAAAATCGGGTAAGGCACTGCCATAAACCCCCTTGGTCCCGGTCTTCAGCAGCATGTGCATGCCTATGGCATAGCCGCCGAGACAGAAGAAAAATGCCTGGCAGAGCGATAAAATACCCGTAAACCCCCAGATCAAGTCGACGCCCAGAGCGACGATCGCAAAGCAGAAATAGCGTCCCCACAGATTGAGCGTGGTATCGGCGACCAGCCCCATGGCATTGAGCAAGGGTACCATGACTCCGAAGAGCAGGTAGAGTCCGACGGCTAGAGCATGGGGTCTGAATGCGTTCATAGGTCCTCGCTTCGCCCCTTGGCCGGAAAGAGTCCGGTGGGCCGCGACTGCAAGAAGAAGACGATCAACCCCAGCAAAATAACCTTTCCGTAAACGGCTTCGAAAACGGGTTCCAACACCTTGTTGAAGATGCCAATACCCAACCCCGCGCTGATCGTACCCATCAATTTGCCGACTCCGCCGGTAACGACCACCAGAAACGAATCGACGATATAAGTCTGACCCATATTGGGAACCACGTTGCCCACCAGCGTCATCGCCCAGCCGGCGACCCCGGCAATCCCCGTACCCAGAGCGAAAGCCAGCGAATCGACCCGCCGAACCGGCACGCCGACACAGGCACTCATCTCCCGATTCTGGGTCGTGGCGCGCAGCCGCAACCCGAAGCGAGTGCGAAAAAAAAGCGACAGCAGCCCCCCGACCACCACCACCGCCAACGCCATGATAAACATCCGGTTATAGGGCAGTATTATCTGGGGCGCCAGTTCCCAACCCCCGCTCAGGATTTTCGGCAATCTGACCGCTGTAAGGTCGCCGAAAATACTGCGCGCAGCCTGGACCAGGATCAGACTGATCCCCCAGGTAGCGAGCAGACTCTCGAGTGGGCGACTGTAGAGCCGGCGAATAACCAGGGCCTCGAGCACCAGTCCAAAACTGGCAGCCACCAGAAAGGCCAGCGGAAAAGAGAACGCAAAGAAGAAATCGCTGTAGGCCGGAGGCAGCAGCGTCAGACACAACTCCTGCACGACGAAAGTGGTATAGGCACCGATCATCATAAACTCGCCGTGCGCCATATTGATCACTCCCATCTGCCCATAGATAATCGCCAATCCCAGCGACATCAACACCAGAATCGAGCCCAGACTCAGACCGATAAAGGCCGTCTGCACCACTTGCATAAAGGAACTGAAGCGCTCCAGGGAGCGCAGCACGAGTGCGGCCTGAGCTCGCACCTCGGCGTCCGACTCCACCTCGGGAGTCAGCCGCTCCTTGAGCACTGGAATAGCTAGCGGACTCCACAAATCATCCAATTCGGCGATCGCCCAGATCCGCACCTCTGGATCCGCATCACCGAGCAGCAGTTTCGCCAGCGAGACCCGCTTGACACGCCGTATCGACGCATCCTGTTCCTGCTCTATGGCCCGGCGCAATACCGGAATCGCGTCGGCATTGCCTTTGTTTCCGATATTTTCGGCCGCGATCAGCCGCTTTGCTCGATCGGGATGAAAGAGCTCGACCTGGAGCAGGTAGGGCTGGATCAATGCCCTGATCACCCGGCCGGTCTCGACTTCCTCGAGGTCGTAGAGCGAGATCTTGACCGAGTCGCCGCCTTCGGCCAGGATCGGCTCGCGCTGGGGATAAACAGTGAAGAGGGGGACGATCGAATCGCCGTACTCGTCCATCTCCTCTTCACCGATGATCACCAATCCGCTCTGGGTCCGGTGCTCTTCCCAGCGGTATACCTCGCCGGTAAAGAGCCCCTGCAGCAATGTATAGTGGAGCGGGTCGTAGCGAGCGACCAGCACCTCGACCGCCGCCTCGATCTGGCTATCGTCGCCACTGGCCAGTCTTGCCATCTCGTGCAGGTCCGATTCATCGGCATTCAACCGAATCGGACCTGCGACCAGGACCGCTACCGCCATTGCGACGGCTCTGAGCCATTCTCTTCCCATCCCTAATCCTTAGCAGAGTATTCAGCGAGGCGGAATACAGAGTCACTTATCAGAAGGTGATCAGCGACTCCAGAGCAATCTGTGCTATCGCATCTGCATCACCAACGGTGAGAAGTTTGGCTTCGGCCACCAAACCCCAGTTGTCGGAAATGGCATAGCTCGGTGCGATCGTGATCTCGTTGGTTTCGGCATCCTTAGCTCCTTTACCTGGAGGGGTCAGCGCGATCGCCGAGTAGCGGGCAGTCACGCCAATTTTGTCGCTGAGCCCGTAGTTGACCATCGCCAGATAGCCCAGCCCCGAGTCGAATGCTCCATCGTCGTTGACCCAGTCGTTCATCACATTGACCTCGGCAGCCGCCGAGAGCGGACCATTTTCATAGAGACCCCAGACGTTGATCAGATTCTGCTTGTCTTCCATCGCGAAGGCCGCTTTGGCGGTCACCCCTTCGATCGGCATCAGAATCAGCTGGGCCTCGATGCCGAAATCGCCGTCCAGATCCTTGTCACTGCCGTCCCAGACACTCGAGACCACAGCCCCGTAAGCCCCAAACTTATCCGTCGTATAGGACGCTGCGATCCCGTTCTGATACCCGCCGTAGACCAGCGTCGCCGAGTAGGAGAACTGATACATGCCCGTGGGCTCAGCCGCTTCAAAACCGGTGCAGCTGAGAAATTTTCCTACAGTGAGCGAAAGCCCCTCACCCACTTCATAGGCAATGTACGCCTGCTCGAGCTCGACCGGGGCAGTAGGCCCCATCGCATTGACATCGGCCCGAATCGAAATACCATCACCGAGATCAGTCGAGAGATCGAGTTCGAGCTGGTCCAGCCCCATCCCAACAACCCCGTCGTCACTCAAAATGCTCATATCTACAAAACCCGAGAGTTCGACGTCCGCAGTCACGCTTTGGGCGCACAAGGTCAGCATTGCGATGGAAGTTGCCAGTTTTCTTCGCATTGTCATTTTGTTGTTCCTCTATCCTGAGTGTAGCGGCCGAAACCGCGAAAAATAATGGATGAATCTACTTCTCTATCGTATACGTGCCGGTGAACTTGACGTGGTCACAGTCCTTGTCGGCGCTGGTAATATCGTCCCAGGGATCCGGCGCCACCAGTCCATCCGACTCGTAGACGATCTTGAACTGACCGTTCTTCTTGATTTCGCCAATATAGACCGGCTTGTGCAAATGGTGGTTGCGCTCGTCCATCATCACCGTGCCACCGGGCGAGTCATAGCTCGAACCATAGAGTGCGGGTCGCACCTTGTCGACGGCGAAGGATTTGGCTTTCTCGACCGCGCCTTTCCAGAGATAGACCCCGGTGTAGGCCCAGAGAATCGGGTCGTCGGTCACGCGCTTGAGGCCACCCGGCAAATTATTGGCTTTACAGTACTGCTTGAAGCTCTTGACGAAGTCGCGATTGGTCTTGGCGGAAACCGACTGGAAGTAGTTCCAGGCGGCTAGATGACCGACCAGAAATTCGGTATCCATCGCCCGCAACTCGTCTTCGGCCACCGAAAAGGCCATAATCGGACACATCGCCGAGGTCAGGCCCTGATTGGCAAATTCTTTGTAGAAAGGCACATTGGAGTCACCGTTGATCGTGCTCAGCACAGCGGCCTTCCCATCGGCGGCAAACTTCTTGATCTTCTGCACGATGGTCTGGTAATCCTGATGGTGGAAAGGCGTGTATTCCTCCATGATATTGGCTTCGGGCACCCCCTGATCCAAGAGGTAGGCCCGCAGGATCTTGTTGGCCGTGCGCGGGAAGACATAATCAGTACCGAGCAAGTAGAACTTCTCGTATCCACCGCCATCCTCGCTCATCAGATACTGAGCAGCTGGGATCAATTGCTGATTGGGCGTGGCCCCGGTATAAATAATATTGCGCGAGCATTCCTCGCCTTCGTACTGGACCGGATAGAAGAGCAACCCGCCATTTTCTTCGAAAACCGGCAAGACCGATTTACGCGAAACCGAGGTCCAGCAACCGAAGACCGCCGCTACTTCGTGCTCGAGCAAGAGCTCTTTGGATTTTTCGGCGAATAGATCCCAGTCGGAAGCCGGATCGACAACCACCGGCTCGATCTGGGTGCCGAGTACGCCACCGGCAGCATTGATTTCTTCGACAGCCATCAATACAGCATCGCGTAGCGACACCTCCGAAATGGCCATCGTGCCGCTGAGCGAATGCAGCACGCCAATTTTGACCGGATCTTCAGCCCTGGCGCTGGTCTTAAAACCAACGACCAGCACAACCAGTGCCGCAAAAAGGACGATGGGGTGAGTCGATTTTCCCATTAGAACCCTCCCAGGTATATGGGGTTTACAACAACGTGGATCGGCGCAAACCGGAGCCAAGCGCTTGAATTGTATGCCCCGACCTATCGCAAAATGGGGACCGACACGCGATCCAGACGAGCACACGAAAGGCCTTAGAGAGGATCTATGACACAGGTGACACAAGTAGATACACAAATATGAGATTTTTTTTAGACGATCTGAATCAAATATTTACAGAGGTGTTTTTCAAGAAAAAAATAGACAAATTTGTCTTATTAAAACCTTTGAATTACAATTTTGTACCAAAAAATTATTTGTCGCTCCCCTTTTCTCCCCAACCCCAACTCCCAATTTGGTGCACTGATTCAACATGACCCTAGCTGAAACCGTAGCGAAATCGTATATTCGCCAACGCCAATCGCTTAACACGAACCCTTATTGCGACAATTTTGTACTAAATCAATCCGAAAGCTGCAATTCGATCAAGAGGTGTTGGAGCGAAAAATACTGATCGATATCGATATCGGGCAGAGCACTGCCCTTTCAGTACTTGCGGTGCAACGGATCACCACCCAGCAGATCGGGGAGTGAAACGGCAGCGCTGAGCGCGTTCGTTACGAAACCCAAATCACCACTGGCCCGCCCCAGAGCACGGACAACGAAGACCCCAGGCCGGGCTGCAGCCAGCGAAAGCAAGGCCGAATTCGGGCGAGTTTTCAGCTGATTCTGCACATGCTTTTCCAACTCGTTGCACAAGCTCTTCTCCACCGCGCTAAAGGAGGCCGAGTCGGGCGAACCAATCACGAAGGCATTGGCAAAAGCAGCAAAAGCCCCAAAGGCTCCGACCCGGTCAGGGGGCTGCCGACCGGGCGTCGAAGTGAACCGCTCAATCAAGACCGGCTCATCATCCATATAAATGGTGATATTCGATCGATACGAACTATACTTAAAGCGCTCTCCTCGCTCGATCCGCCCCGCCGTACCTCCATCGAGCAAGACCAATACTGCCCCTTCAGCTATATGCCAGATTTGCTCCTGCTCGAAGTCGCTATTCGCATAGGGCACGATCGGATCGGGCAGCACGATCGCACAGCCTCCGCTTTCTACCCAACCCTCGACCTGCTGGCGCGCGATCTGGCCATTGGTGGCCTTATATACTTTGGTAAAAGCCTGAGTGCCGAGAAAGAGCCTGGCCTCCCGACCGCAGCGGACCCGTAACCGAGCGCAATCACCTGCCACCAAACCACCCCCATAGCTGGACAGGATGGCACTCGCATAAGCGCCGCCTAAATCTGGGCTGAGGATTTTAAGGGGCGGAACAGAAAGGCAAGTGGTCAACCTCGATCGTCCTGCGACGGAGTTCACTTCAAGGCAAGACCTGATCTCTTCCATACCAGTGCTCAGCGCCGGTCCGCTCGTTGGTCGAAGTGATCAGCGCGAAGAAAAAAAACGTCAAAGCTCACCGCCCCATCTCCATTGGGGCGAAAAGCAAATCGAAATCCTCTTCCCCATTTTCGCGGCCGAAATGGTCGCATTGTATTTATTAATGAGATACACAAGTATTTTATCATGTGCGTTGGAAATATATGTTTTTATAGATAAAAAACAAAAAGTAGCACAGTACTCCGTGCTAAATCAGGAACTCTAACTAATCACCCGGGACGATCCGATCAAATACCGGTTTTTGGAATTATCTATCTCATTTTATTCCCTTCGCCCAAGCGAGCAACGCTAGCTGCTCCGGTGCCAGTTTCAGTTTCGATTTCACTTAAACCATACCTGCGTTCTTGTCGTGAGCTATATCAATGCGGCAGATGCCTGAAGATCTCGGCCGGCCACTCCCCGTAGCCGGTCTCGATCTCGGGAGCGGCTTCGACCAGGCACCCGGCCGCAGCTTCCATACCTATCTCCCCCTCTGACCCCAGATTGCCGGCCAGGTATAGATCCCGCGTTGATTCCTCGGCATAAATAGCAGGCTTCAGACCACCCACCACACCCACTATCTCGTTTTCGGTGACGATCAGGTCGTGCGCGTCGCTAGTGATCTCGACCTGAGCTCGACCCTCCGACCACGAGTTATTTGCAATCCGGCACCGCTGCACACGCACCGAATGCACTTCGGTTGGCCGCGGCGCAGACCGTACAAACACCCCGGGACCGCGATTGTCTTCGATCCGGCATGCTTCGATCGCATTATAGCAATCGCGAGTGCCGATCGAGACGCCGAGTTGATTGCCGACGAAAGTGCATTCGCACACCATGATATGGTTCGCGCGGACGCAGAAAAAAAAACCGCTACGGCCGTTTTCCCGTCCACGGCATCGTTCGAAGATCGCATTGGTACTCCCCGCCCCCGGATGCAGGCCATTGCCGGTATTGGCATCGAAGTCGCAGTCGACTATCGAAACATCGCGGCAGAGCTGAAAACTCAGCCCCTCGCCGTAGTAATCCCGCTCGTGAATCCCGGAAATTTCGATCGCGCGGCTGCGGGCAAAATACACCGCCCCACCCCGGCATCCCCCCATGCCCTTCTCGTTTTCGGCCCTATTGCCCTCGAGGCGAATATCGCGCAGCGCCGCACCCTGGATATCATGTCCGAAAACCAGCGGATAAACCGTGGTCAGACAGGGCTCGCTCTCGGCGTAATAATCCATCTCGATCCCGTGATCCAACCCTACCCAATCCCCATCGATCCAGGTGATAGTCGCAAAGGTCTCCATAAATCCCCCGTGCGAGCGCCCGTCGTGCACCGAGACCGTCATCCCCACCGCCAGCCCCTCAACCGACTCGAGCGGCAGATCGCACATCCCGTAGTTGTGATAGCCCGTCAGCGGAAAAACCCGCCCCGGTCCTTTGACCAGCACCGTCGCCTCGCCCTGCCCGCACAACTCAATTCCCGATCGCAGTATCAATCCTCGATCCAGGACCAACTCCATTGCGGGCAGCACCACTCGACCACCCCCATCCCCGGCCACCTCGTCGATAATACGCTGTATAGACGCAGCGCTACCGGCCTCATCTCGACTCAATATTCGTTCCATGCTCCCACTCCTAGTTAGCGACCAATCTCTGTTGCAGCACCGGATCAATGCTCGACCAGTTTCGCGTATGAGGCTTCAAAAGCCCGCCACCTATTTCCGCAAACTCGGCTAGCGCCCTACCAGATCGGCGTCAACCAGCTCCCATCCACCGGCAAAAGCGTGCACCGAAGCGATGTTGACAATCCGCCCAGCCGCCGAGCTTTTAAGGTGCGGCACCGCAAATTTGGTGACCAATAAAATCGAGCGCAGATTGACCCCGATCACCCGATCCCACATCTCGACCGTCAATTCCTGAGAGTCACCAGGGACAGTGAGCCCGGCATTATTGACGACGGTATCGATCCCGCCGAAGCGCGCTCGACCAGGTGCTCTACCGCCCTTTCATCGGCCACATCGGTCTCAACGAATATCGCCTCACCGCCATCGCGATTGACAACCTCAACTGTCGGCGATTGGGGCTCGGTCTCATGAAACTTGCCGATCTTAGGCGCTTCCTGAATATCCGCCACCACTACCCCGGCTCCCTAGCGAGCCAATTCGAGACTGATACCCCGTCCAATTCCCGAACTCCCCCCGGTAACTATGGCGACGCGCTCTTTGAGACGCATAGGCATTACTCCCTTGAAGGCGAAAAAGTTAGGACAACACACCCGCCCCAACAAGCAGACTTGGATCTAAGTCGATGTTCTCGACCCCATTCTCTCCATCCCACACAGATACCCGGATGACGATGACGAGCAATGGGGATGCTAAAACCCGCATTGCATTTTACATTATATAATTATGAACTACGCTCTCGCATTTCTCCTGGCGCTATCCTGGCTGCCCGCCTCCGCCGCCGATGATCCGATCCTCGAGATCACATCGCTCCGGGCGGCCAAAGACAGCCTGCTCAAAAGCAGTACCGATTCGCCCCTGCTCCCGGCGGACCGCACCGCTTTTAAGGGACTTAACTACTACCCGATCGACATCCAGTACCAGCTCAGCGGAGAACTCCATGTCTACGGCCGCCAGCGCCAGATCGAGATCCCCAATACTGAGGGCGGCACCATGACGATCGAACGCCATGGGCGTTTTATTTCCGCCTATGACGGCAAAGACTTCTGGCTCGAGGTCTACCGCAATCTCGAAACCGGCGATCTGGAGATTTTCTTTACTGATCCGACCAATGGCAATACCACCTATGAGGGCGGTCGATACGCCTACCTGAAAAAAAAAGATGATCGACTCTACAGCCTTGATTTTAATAATGCTTATAACCCGTACTGCCATTATAACCCCACCTATATCTGCCCCCTGCCTCCACTCCAGAACCACCTTTCTTTTCCGATCCGGGCCGGAGAGCTTAAATATGGCATGAATCTTGCCGAATAAATGGGTGAACCAACCCGTCCTCCCCGTTTTTTCGTCCGGAGCAAGCCTTGGTGCGTTTTATCCTTCTATTCGTCCTCGGGTCCCTGCTGGTCGTCGGCTCTCAGATAGCTCTGAGCCTGGGTATCCACCCCGACCACCTGGCCTCGCTGCGCTATATAATCCAGAGCGGGGCCGGTCTGGCAATAGGAACCGCGATCGCGGCCACGGGGCTCCTCGGCCTAGCTGAAAAATATCAGCACACGGTGAGCCGGATCGGTCCTCTGCTCAAACGCAAATTCCTCGGCGACAAGCTTCATCTCGGGGTGCGTTCAGCAGACGAACTCCAGGCCCAGATCCGGCACTTCTGGCAAGCCTATCGCAACGCCGGTTTCTCGTTGGCCCTTTTTATGGCTGGCCTGCTGGTAATCAGTATGCTGCTCAGTCAAAGCAGCTTCTCTATTTATATCGCCGGACTCGGAATCGGCATCGCCGTACTCGGCGCCGTGAGCGGACTCCTGGGCATCAAGGGCTTGATGGTCGCGCGGCGATTACAGCAGATAGCCGAAAAAGACGCCGCGCTCCTCGACACACAACCCGACCAGCGCGATGAGGAATCCATCCTTCACCCAAGTGCCCCACCACGAGTCGTCTGGACTTCCGACCGACACAGACCAAGAACCCGCTCCCGATCTCGGTCCCTGGTCAGACGATCCCAGTCAGTCCCGCGCTGAACCGCCGCTAAAACCTGCTTGCTCCAACCCAAATCCCTTGCTTAGATTAGGGAAATTATTTCTTGATGCTGTTTGGAAATTATTTCCTGATGCCACCGATTTCCGTACCACACATCATTGGTGCACCGAATCGGATTCGGGGCACCAAAGCGTCATACTCCCCCTGCACAGGTCTAATTTTCCTTTTTTAGGGCCTTCCAAGGACTAAAATTCCCGATTTTTAGATCTGAGGCACCTATTTTGCTCTTACTTACCCATACATCAGAAGAAACGACCCAGACAATGCATCAATTAGAAAACATGAGCACCATAACAACCCTCTGGCAAGAGTTACACCAGACATGCGACCACAATATCGCGCTGGCCCAAGACCTGGGGTCGCGCCTGCGCGATGGCGCCTCCGGTCCCGAATTGACGCCTCTGCTCAAAGAGGCCGCCGAGCAAGTCGACCAACTCAGGGCCGGTATCCGCAACCTGGCCCACCGCGCAGGGCCACTCAACCCTACCCAGCGCGATCGCTTGCTCGGACAGATGCGGATGCTCCTCGAACTCGAAGAAGAAAATCATGCCTTGCTCAGTGCCAAAGGCATCCGCCTCACTACACCCCAATCCTATCGCTATCGCGCACAGGGTCGCAAGCGGCAAAACCGCAATGCACCTGCTGGCTCCTACCGCAACAGAGGCCAGACGCTATGAACGCACCCAACCAGCTCTCCCCTCTCCAACTTGGCAAAACCGATGTTCATCTGGAAGACTTCACCGATTCCTATATCCTTTTTCAGGAAACCACTCGGCGCTATCGCGAAGCCTATGAAGAACTCGCAGCTAAGTTCGAATCGCTGACCCTCAAACTCGAGGAGACCAATGTCCACCTGCAGCAGAGCCTCGAAGAGAAAGATCGGGTCTCTAACTATCTCAATAATATTCTCGATAGTCTCAGCGGCGGCGTGCTGGTCGTCGACCTAGACGGCACGATCACTTTCTTCAATCAGGAAGCCGAGGAAATCACTGGTTTCGAGCAGGACAAGGTCCTCGGTCGACCTTATGCTGAAATCATCGGCTTGAATGCTGGCCGCAAATTGAGCGTACTCCATACTCTCGATACCGGGCACCGGCTCTCCAACCGCGAAAAGGAGCTGCAACGACCCGATGGGCGTACCACGCCACTCGGTTTCAGCACCGCGCTGGTCCGCGACGAGGCCGGTACTACCCTCGGAGCCCTAGAGGTCTTCAACGATCTGACCGAGGTCAAACGTCTCGAAGCCGAAGTACAGCGAGTACACACACTGGCCGCTCTGGGCGAGATGGCAGCTACCGTCGCCCATGAAATCCGCAATCCCCTAGGGGGCATCGCCGGCTACGCCGGCATGCTCGAACGCGACCTCGGTTCCGAGGACCCGAATCGCCGCCTGGTACACAAAATCATCGAGGGCGTTGCCCGACTCAACCGCATCGTCTCCAGTCTGCTGACCTATACCCGCCCACTGCGCCTCAACGTCCACCCGGTCAACCTTACCGAGTTGGTCGAGGAGGCAACGGCTTTTTTCGCCATCGACGTCGAACGCTCACGCGAGGATATCCACATCGAGCGTCGCTATGCTGACAGGAAACTCACCTGCCGCATCGACCCGGAGCAACTGCAACAAGTCATTCTCAATCTCCTGCAGAACGCCATGCAGGCGATGCCGGAAGGTGGTACCATAAGCGTCGATGTCCACGCCGGGAACTCCGAGGGCATATTTACCATCAGCGATACCGGGATCGGCATGGATGACGACGTGCGCGAGAAACTCTTCACACCCTTTTTCACAACCAAAGAGGACGGCACCGGACTTGGTCTGGTCACCTCCAAAAAAATCATCGATGCCCACAACGGCCAGATCCGCGTGGATAGCGAGCCAGGGCGCGGCACTCAATTTTCAATCTCATTGCCCCAATAAACGCGAGGAAAGTCAGATATGGCCACAAGCAAACACATCTTAGTCGTAGACGATGATGCCTACGTACGCGAACCCACCGAGGAGATTCTCTGCCGCAAAGGGTACGAAGTCGATACCGCCACCGATGGCAAATCGGCACTGTCCAAACTGGATGAAGCCGATTACGACCTGATCCTCTCCGATATCAAAATGCCTGGGATGGACGGAATAGCTCTACTCGAGGCCGCACGCGCCAAATTTCCCGATACCCACATCATCATGATGACTGCTTTCGGATCGGTGGACAACGCGGTCGAGGCGATGCGCAAAGGCGCCTACGACTATATCCAGAAAGGATCGGCCGATCCCGCCGAGATCGAACTGGTCGTCGAACGCGCACTCAAATACCAGGACACCGAACGCGAAAACAAGCGTCTGCGCTCCGAGTTGCAAGACAAGTACAGCTTCAGCAATATGATCGGCAAGGCGCACAATATGGAGCAGGTCTTCGACCTGATCGACACCGTCGCCGACAGCCGGGCTACAGTACTGGTCACCGGCGAGAGCGGTACCGGTAAGGAGTTAGTCGCCCGCGCTCTGCATTACAATAGCTCCCGCCGTACTGCTCCCTTTATCCGCCTCAATTGCGCTGCACTGCCCAAAGACCTGATGGAGAGCGAGCTTTTCGGCCATGAAAAAGGCGCCTTCACCGGCGCGATCAAACAGACCCGTGGACGCTTCGAGATGGCCGACGGCGGCACCCTGCTCCTCGACGAAATCAGCGAGATCGATCCCGCCCTGCAGGCCAAGCTATTGCGCGTACTGCAGGAGCGCGAATTCGAAAGAATCGGCTCGACGCAAACGATCAAAGTCGACGTGCGTATCGTCGCCACGACCAACCGCGACCTGCAAAAAGAAGTCGCAGCCGGCAATTTTCGCGAAGATCTCTACTACCGACTCAATGTCATCGAGATGGGCCTGCCACCTCTGCGCGAGCGCAAAGAAGATATCCCGGCCCTGGTGCAAAACTTCGTCGCCAAATTCAACGAGGAAAACGGTAAATCCGTCTCCGGCCTTGCCGACGAGACTCTCGACGCACTGCTGCAATACGACTGGCCCGGCAATATCCGCGAACTGGAAAACTATACCGAACGCGCAGTCGTCGTCGCCCAAAGCGAAATCCTCACGCCCGGAGATTATCCCCAACGCCTGGTCTCTGGGCCCCAGGGCAACAACGACGGCGGAATCCACGTGGGCATGACCGTCCACGAAATGGAGCGTCGTCTGATTATGAAAACGCTCGAATCCTGCAAAGGCAACCGCACTGAGGCCGCCGGTCTGCTTGGGATCAGTACTCGCACCCTGCGCAACAAACTCCACGAATACGGCGAGATGAAGGCATTCAAAGAATCCAATGACTACATCGAATCCAAAGAGCAAGAACTGGTCGCCGCCATGGCGTGAGCGCAGACCCAACATACTGTTTTTTTGCACATAGCAGGGGCCGGCTCTTATTGGCCCCTGCTTTTTTAGTTCCGGAGATCCACCATTGATTTATTCTCCGCCGAACCCTATTTTCTTTGACTGTCTACAGACCCCCCAAATCGGATTCTCGGGAGGATCCCCTTCAGTGGAGACGATTCGTTGACCGCGAATAGTGGCCAGGACAGCGGCAATCCACTCATCGTCATCGGCGACCAGATTCAGCCCAGACTCCATCTAATTTCCCTACTGAAACACCTTCGCAACACCAATAACTACCGCGCGGAAACCGAGCGCATCCAATACGTGGTTTGCAGCGATAGTACCGACGTATCCCTGGCCCTGCGCAAACATCGATAAAATCACCTTATGAAAGATCTTCTCAACCGCCTGGAACACGCCACTGACCTAGCAGAAGTCCAATCGCTCGTCGACGGCATATTCGACGCAGTGCGCAACAACAAAGGTACACGCGACGAAAGAAGGCGCTTTCTGCACCACCTGCTCTTCAACCAAGCGCTTATATCTCACTTCACAACCTCGGCCGCAATCGACTACCTCTTCGCTTCTATAGAGCCCGGCGAGTGGGCCGATCTCTTTGGCTACGCGGTCGAAAAAGAATTGCCGCAACTAGCGGTCACCATGATCGCCGACTCTATCGACCTCGACCACCGCGCACTCTTGCGGCTGCTGTCCCCCCAAGCTCCCAAACCGCTCTTCCAAACGCTAAAAAAACTCGATACCTATCTCGAGCAGTGCGAGGACTCGATCCGCTACCTGCGCGGCATGCGGGCCTCCCGGCTCATGGCCGATATCTACCATATCCTGGCAACCGACCCGAAAAACTGGCGCCGCCGCTCTCCCCCATCCTGCTGTATCGATGGCAATACAATCGTCAAACTCAAAGAAGAAAAGCAGGTCGATCAACTCGCCGCCGCCTACGAGATACGAATCAACCAGTTGCAACGCATCGACCTGCGCCGTTCTCTAACCACTCTTGGCAAGAACCGTGAATCGGCGGCGCAGATGGCCGAATCCAATTTCGATCGCGTCTTTTGCATCGAAGCGCCACTGCGCCTGGGCATCTCCAGCGCCAATGCCTCAGACAACCATTTGCGCAGCAAAGAGCAAGGCGGCAAGACCCTCAATATCGCCATCAATCTCCAACTCGAAGGGGAAAAAAACGCTTCTCCCCCGCTCAAAGTCACTGCGCGGCGACTCGCTGAACCCAAGCTGATCCTGCGCTCTTTTTCCATGGACTTCAAGGCCGATTTCGAAGCCAGCAGCCGCGGCGATGCCGAGACCATGAGCGAGCTGTTCTTCGCCTATCGCCGCAGCGGCGATGAAGCGCTACGCCTGCTCAAGCAAGGCCTGGTCCATACCGGTATCATCCGCCTCGAATCGCGCGATATCATCGAGGATATCGCCTCCTTTACCGGCGGCGGCGGCCTGGAACTCACCACCTCCAGCAAAATCTTGCAGGGATCCGGACTCGGCACCAGCAGCATCCTATCCGCTGCGATTCTAAAAATGCTCTACCACCTGGCCAGCCACCCCTACGCGACCGCTGAATCCGATTACCCCAACCTCTACGATCAGAGCGTTCTCCTCGAACAGAGTCTCGGCCTCAACAGCGGCTGGCAGGACGCGCGCGGTGCCAGCGGCGGACCCTCGGCAATCAAAGATTTCTACGCGCCACCTACCGACGGTCTGCCCACGCCCGAACGCCGTTTTCTCACCGAGGTAGATCACGACCTCTTCAGCGAACGAGTCGTGCTCTTCGATACCGGCATCTCGCGGGCGGCGACTCGCGGCCTCAACGTCGTCCTCGACGCCTATCTCACCAGGGATTGCGAACGCTATCCGGTCATTTGCGAGTCGCTGGAGATCCACGACCAGATGGTGGCAGCACTCTGCCAGGGCGATTACTCCACACTCGGAGCACTAGCCGATCGCTACTGGACCTTGCGCACCCTGCTCGATCCCGAAGCCACGAACCCCGCGATAGATCACCTCTTTACCAACCCGGAGATCTCCGACCTGACTACAGGAGGCCTGATCACCGGGGCCGGCGGCGGCGGCTTCGCCCTCTTCATCAGCAAACCGAATCGAGCTTCAGAATTGCGCACCAGGCTTAACAAGCTGCGCAAAGAGCCATCCTTCGCCAAGAGCAGCGTGGTCGCTTACCAGCTCAATCCACAGGGCATCGAGCTCGCAGAACAATAGAGATTGGAAAGCGATGGTCGCCCGCAGAGAGCACCTTTTAGTCGACGGCTACAACCTAATCAAATCGAACCCGCTCTTCCAGATCTCGGGCGAGACGCTGAAAAAAGCTCGGACCACTCTCGAAGAGGCACTCGGCGTCTACGGTCGTCGCACCGATCGTCAAATCACGCTCTACTACGACGGCACGGACCAAACACCGCAAGTTATCCGCCGCCGCCATAAAGAAATCGAAATCCACTTCTCGCAGTACCCGGAAAAAGCCGACGATTTGATCATGCTCGCAGTGCAACAGAAACACGGGGCCAAATGGCTGCGGGTCATTAGCTCGGACCGCGAGATCCGCCGTTTTGCCAAGCGCCACAAAATCCGCTCGACCAGTGCTGAGGACTTCCTCGACGAGTTGGAAAAATCACCGTCTGCCCGAACACCACAGGCGATCAGTGCAGATGATGCCGTACGACCGAATCCGGACGACTTAGACGACTTAGATGAATTGGAAGCATTATTTACAAAGCGCCCGCCTGACACCGCCAAACCCCGTCGACAACAACACGGCGATGGCACCGAACCCAATCCGAGTTTGAACCCAAGCGAACTCGATGAGTGGGAACACTTGTTCGGACGAGACGAAGATTTATAATCTAGGAAGGCGGCGGCAATGCCAATTCGCGCAAAACACCGAGACTCTGCTGCCCCTGATCCCCACCCGCTCTCGCCAGCGCTTCCAAATGCACTTTGAGAAAGCTGGCTTCTTGCGCTGTATCCACATCGTACCAGGGCGGCAAAAGACCCAGGCTCTGTGCATCGAGCCGCTCTAAAGTCTGCTGCAGAACCTCACCCGTGCTCCACGAGACCCCATCGAAAATCCGGCTCGCTCCCCGGCGCCGGCCAATCAAATAATAGCCCCCGTCGGTGCTGGGACCGAGCACAACTTCCCTCTCGACCAAAAGATCCAGCGCCCGATCAACATATTCAACAGGCAGACTCGGCGCGTCGGAACCAATGAGCACAACCCGCTCACCTCCTCGCTCAAAACACCACTGCATCAAACTCGCCATCCTACCACCCAATCCGAGTTCAGGCTGTGGAACATAGGTAAAATTTCCATGATCCTGCAGCAACTCGCGCAAGGTCATACCCGCATCAACCGGAGCGAAAGCCACCACCTTAACCTCGGCCTTCGTCGCCTCTAGCACGGTGGCACAATCTACCAGGAATGCCCTGTAGAGGCGGGCAGCAATTTCAGCACCCATATGTGTCTGCAGCCGGGTTTTTACTTTGCCAGGTTCGGGGTTCTTGGTAAATAAGACCGCACAAGTGCTCATTATCTGCTCTCCTATTGTCAGCAGTCGGCGGACTGCGTATTTTTACACGTTCTCGAATATACGGCGTCTATGCCATCCATAAAATCAAATCCGCAAGAGGATCCCATGGCCCAAGTCAATATCGTCCGTCACAACCCCATCGCCATCTTCTCCAATCCTACCGAAGTCATCATCACCGACGATAATGGTGCAGTCGTGCGCCTGATCGAGCCTTCGGGAAATGTCGGCACCCAATATGCCAACGATGTCGGCTCGGAGTGGTTCGGCACCATTGAGAACCTCGACAAAGGGCTCAAAATATGCGGCGTCGAATGGTCCGATGTCTATAAGACCGACGTACTATGGACCACCCCCTCAGCCGATCGCGACGAGTGCGACCAGCGCAAGAACGACTTCAATACCTGCTATGGCGCGATGCTCAACGCCATAACAGGCGGCCCCCTGCGTTCCAATCGCATGGCCCGCTTCACCCATCAGGAAGGTTTTCCCGACCCGGCGGCACTCTTCGAGATCCAGATCAAAGCTGCTGCGGGCGAAAGCGTCGAAATCGGCGGCGGCAAGATCAACTACGGTACCTGGATTGATCATCAACCCTCCGGTGCCTCGGTACTGCACAAAGGCGCCGATGGAGAGATGGTCACCACCCTCGGCGACGACCTGACCGCAGAAATGAATTTCATTCTCGAGGAACAATACGCCAAACCCTGCGCCGCAGAGGGAGTCGATTTCAGGAAACAGACCGTCTTCATGGAGATCCTCGTCGCGGTCGACGACGATCCCGGTAAAACTTGGGAGCGAATCGAAATCACCCGCAAGGCTTTCGAGGACTACTACGGCGACGACCGTCCCGCCGGCTTGATCTACCCCGTCTCGCGGATTCCCAACCTCGACAGCATCATCGAGCCCCAGCCCAGAGTCGTATCCGGCGAAGTGGAGATCCATCGCTCCGCCCAGGTCGAGAACGGCTTCTCGACCTGGGCT
>JACLAC010023142.1_pt1 | contig 30381 bp, 23 predicted proteins | sample 8027881 | NCBI WGS metagenome assembly JACLAC01 (sample SAMN15725517, study PRJNA655200) | protist metagenome | isolation source: fluorescence activated cell sorting (FACS) single amplified genomes of... | place: Spain: Blaines Bay Microbial Observatory, Mediterranean Sea | collected 2016-01-19 | reverse complement strand
TTAGCTACGGAATCGATTTTCAATAAAAAGTACTACTACTTCATAGGGTAGGACCTCTAGGGTCCTAGGACTAGTAGGACTACCGTACCGGTACGTAGCCTAGGACCTAGTACTAAATTAAACCTTCAGTCATTTGGTGAATCGTCATCTTATGTTGAGCCAATTAGGACCTAATTTAGTTTCTAACATACGTGTACCATGATCTCGTCCAAAAATAAAAAAGCTGCTGTGCCGATGCTCAATGCTGAATACAAACCTTGATTACCCTGGCCCCGTTGCGAATCTCATTAAGCAAGATCGTTGAGATTCTACAAGCACCCTCGAGCTGTCTGCAAACTATGAAATCATCTTCTCCTTGCAACTTCCGACGATTCACCGCGATTCTTGCGTTTTTTTCGGTTGCGGTTGTTCTACACGCATCTTCAACTGGGGCTTTCGTATTGTCGAAGCATTCTCTCTCAAAAACTCATCATCATAGGAATACTATGCGGTTTTCAAAAAGTCGAACGGAAAACAATAGTGATGACCCTACCGCTGAGTTCGAACGTGTGACCTGGAACCCTTTGCGGCTGATGGTTTTGAAGCTGGGTCTCACAGAACCACGATGGACCAGCTCTCTGAATTATGGGGAGAAAGACGGGGTTTACAATTGCGCCTACTGCGGATTGGAGTTGTTCGATTCCGATGGATATTACAATTCTGGCTCGGGTTGGCCTTCATTCTGGCGTTCCGTCAAGGATGGGCACATTCAATATAAGCGCGAGTGGGACGGACGACTCGAGTGTCAATGTGGACGGTGCTCATCCCATTTGGGACACGTTTTCTTGGATGGTCCACTTCCAAAGAAGGTTCCGAAGCCTCTGTTTGAAGCCGCCCCTCCTTCCGATCCCAGAGGACGCAATGCAGACAGTTATCTTCCAAGATTTTGCATTAACGGAGCTTCGCTACTCTACACAAAGAACAGTGACGGAGAGAAGAATTGAACATGGCAACGAATGCGGTGCTTTTAAAGTTTCATTATCTAGAGATCCCTTTATCAAACGTGGCCGCGTTCAAATTTCAGTATACAGTTCAGCTCCATCACTCGATTCTTTGGTCATTCGTTTGCTTTAGTCAAGACCAGGAACATTAGCAGCCCGTTTCCTGAGTTCTTCTTTTTGTGCGTTGGTCATACTATCTTTGACTTTTTTGATATTTTTAGCGCGGTCGTCGTCCAGATAGTCTTCACCGATTCCGAAGGTTGGATTCGATAGGAATTCATTCTGAGCATCTGCACTCTTGTAGACACAACTCAACTGCGGAGCACTTTCCAAGTCACCCACAAAAGCCCATGTATTCATGTTTTCCTTACAGGATGCCACTTCTTTATCATTTATCAGTTTCTTTCCCTTCAAGATAGGCACAACATTCGATTGTCGTAGAACACAAGCTGGTTTTACATCCGCTTGTGCAACATAAACATTGAATGGGTTGAACGACACAAAGACTCTTTGGTCGAAAGCCATGGCACTAGCACCCATTTCGGCGCACAGCTTGGAATTTGGTGCAGCTTGATCGATCGCGTCACGCGAGGCTAAATCTCGAGGATTTGTGTTGATAGCTGAGTCAACTGTTACTCCCAAACCCACTCCAAGAATAAATATTCCTGCCAAAAGAGCTTTGGACACTGCATCTGGGAGTCTCCAGCCTTCCCGTTGTCCAAATGACGAAGGAATGTTCAGAAAGCCATCTTCCTTTCGTCGATCATAGCCGAGATCATCTAATTCGTTGTCGCTATATTCGCTTCGACGTCCACTTTTTCGGCTTCGGCTTCTTCTCCTCCTCTCCATTTCATAATCATAGTCGAAATCATCATCGAAATCATCATCGAAATCGTCGTCGTCTTCATCCCGAGGTCGTCGAGCCTGACATGTTGTGATAGCAGTGGCTACGTTTGCTGATTTCGGTTGTGAAACTAAGTTCAATGGATGAAGGGAGCCGATATTCGTTTGTGGCACAAAGCTTTCAGTACTTTGCAGCAAAGTCAATAGCCCCAATAGCGGCACCAACGAAACCATGGATGTCAGAGTTTTCGACATCATATTCTTTTGCTCTCTCTGTCCTCAAAATTTGCTTCACAGAACGATTGTATTTGTCGCGGTGATAACTTGTTGTTGTGTTTATTTGAAAAGGCCGGTTTGTTTATCTCAACCTATGTATCGACAGCTTTTGACCATATCCTATCGATTTTCTTTTGAAACAGAAACATCAACGAAGCGTGGTGGCTCCACGTGCTCTCGAGATTGAAGGGCTTCACAACTTGGCAGTCACAGAGGGAACTCAAATTGACTCGTTCGATTAGTAACATGAGTCGTGCAACAATTGGTTTCAGTCACAGCCCTATCAGCATCCTCAACGGGCAGTCAGCAAACCAAATTCACGTCAGCAGGGGAATGAAGCTCTTTCGAAAACAATTCCGGAGGGCAAACTGTCACTGCCATCTTCATAACAGTCGAATAGGTGATACAAAATAAATGTTTTTCACCATGAATATCCCTAGTCGAACATTGCTTCTAATACTGGCGTCGACTGTCTTTGTTGTGACCTGTGGGTTCGTGGTTACGCCGAATCGGGTTCCGTCAATAACCAAGGGACAAAACATTGATCGATCCACCAGATTGAATCAAGCGAAGAGTTCTGATCTACCTAACGCATCGTACGATGTTGTCGTCGTCGGAAGTGGAATAGGGGGATTGTCGTGTGCTGCTATGCTAGCGAAATATGGATACTCAGTGGCGGTTTTGGAAAAGCACTATAGTCCAGGTGGCGCAGCTCATGGATTCAAGGTCCGCCAGAAGGGAATTGAAGGAGAATTCGTTTTTGATGCTGGCCCTTCTTTTTTCGCAGGGCTGAACCCGGACCTACCAGCAAAATCCAGTAATCCCCTTCGAACTGTTTTGGAAGCCATCGATGAGTCTGTCGAATGCAAGCCTTATACAAGTTTCGGGTTGGCCTTGCCCGAAGGAAATTTCGTTCATACCACTTCTTTCGGAAAGCCAGGAGGTGTCATCGAAAAAATTGATGGAAAAAGTGGGATGGATTCATGGTCGCGCCTACTCAACAACATGGAACCGCTGGCTCAAGCCGTCGATGCTTTGCCAACTGCGGCATTGCGTGGAGATGTTGGCACGGCACTCACGGCTGCACCTTATCTGGCCAACTTTGCCAAACTCAATCCTTTGGAAAACCTTAAATTGACCAAGCCATTCCAAAATATCCTACGAAATTCCGATGTACCATCCACTAGTTTCGCACAGCGCTGGTTGGATTTGCTGTGCTTTTGCTTGTCGGGCCTTCCTGCCGATGGCACCATCACCGCAGAAATGGCGATGATGATGGGTGAATTTTATGACGAAGAAGCTATCATGGACTGCCCGGTTGGAGGTAGCAAAGGCATTGTTGACGCTCTAGTACGGGGAATCCAAAAAAATGGGGGTGCAGTCTTCTGCAATACACCTGTGGAAGAAATTGTTATTGAAGGAGGCAAGGCAACAGGAGTCAAACTCAACAAAGGGCGAACTGTGAGTGCAAAGAAGGCAGTTGTCAGTAATCTATCTGTTTGGGATTTGTATGGAAGTGGCATCGTCGATAAATCAGTCTTCTCGGACTCTTTCGTAAAGGAACGCATGGAAACACCAGTCGGAAAATCCTTTATGCACTTACACATTGGGTTTCGAGCTACAAAGGAGGAGCTCGAATCTCTCCAGGCGCATTACATGTATATCGATGACTGGTCAAGAGGGGTAGAGGGGGAAGATAATGCAGCATTGATCAGTATTCCGAGTGTCCACGACGACAGCTTAGCGCCAGAAGGATACGGCGTTCTACATATTTACACTCCTGCCACGGAAGAATTCGATCGGTGGGAAGGCTTGGATCGAAAATCTGCGGAATACGAGGCACTCAAGGAGGATAGAAGCCAATACTTGTGGAAAGTTCTGGAAAAAGTAATCCCAGATATCAAGGAGCGAGTTGTTGTGTCTCAAGTTGGGTAAGTAACAGAGTGAATGTTTGATTTCGGTTCATGTTCGACGAAATGTGAATATCTAACATGAGTTCCACCTTTTTGTCTCGTGCAAAATAGAACTCCCTTGACACACCAGAGATTTTTGAATCGCCATAGAGGAAGCTACGGCCCTGCGATTCGTGCTGGAGAAGCATCTTTCCCATTTCCAGGAACGCCTGTAGATGGTTTGCTTGTTTGTGGCGATAGCGTATTCCCAGGAATCGGCGTACCAGGTAAGTATCACTTCATTGCTCAAAACTCGCTCTCGAACGAAGTATCATCTCACCGTCTCTGGTATTTTTATCTCGTGATCAGCCGTCGCTGGATCTGGAATACTGGCTGCAAATTCTGTTAGTTTTGATAGTATAGGACCTCAAATGAAGCTACTGAAGAAAATGAGGGAGACTGTGGAGTGCGTATGATAATGCTTTACATTCTAAAGTATAGCAATGAATTCTCTTTTTCTAATTTTCCTTCACATATAGTACTACAAAATTCGATGTCTATAAGATTAAGGTAGTATTTGCAGGATACAAGATGCAGCATTCACCGAATTCATTGAACATCAGCTGACTTGAGGCGATTGTAATCCTCTTCACTATAGCGATAAGCGCAGAAAACTGCCCGAACCGGTTCTGGATCGTCTTCTTCTGTGTCGGCTATCCTTTTCGCCTTGTGATATTGTCGCTGCGATTCATAACGACCTGGTATGTGTTCATAATGAATTCCGTCTTCAATTCGTCGATCCAACTCTGACATGGGTTCCCATTCGACGTTTACAGCTGATTCGCATGCCGTTTTCGATGGAAATCCGGCACTGCTGCCACGAGACCCCCATGGAGTAGAAGGCATATTATGAGTCGAGCCACTGGATGAGTGCGAGTAAGCAGAGAGACCAGTCGTCGCTAATCTTGCATCATTTTGAGCAGTCTTGATCGATGAAGAGCCACCGACGAATGCTTCTCCGAAGCCGAGGCAAAGATGGATGTAAAAAAGGGACGCAAAAAGAGAATTCATTTTCGATATGGATTTGTCAATTGTGATGGTTATTCTGTTAAAGTTGAGAATACCGTCTTTTAGTAGCTCCGTGTTTCTTTCGTTCAAGAATGTTCTGCACACAGTTTGGTAGGAACTTCAAAGGAGTCGACAGCCTCTGGCAATTTGTCTGGTAGAGGTTTTCCTTGATAATGTGAATGATTACGTTTTCTGTCAATCATTGTTTTTTGGGATGTATTCGTTTTATTTCTGACCAACGGAAAATTTTAAATATGCTCGCGCATCGTTAACGACAATCGATTACTTAGCAGTTGCGGTTAGTTTACGTTCAATGCTGTTGTCACGAAAAATGACGCGCTTTGCGCGATCTCAAGATTTTTCGATCTTTTCATCATCCATGAAGAGCAATCGAAAAAAATACTTTTTGTTGAGAAGAAAAAATAATGGAAAAATAACTAGTTTTGACTACTACGTATTATTGAATGATCTTAGGAGGTTTTGAAGGCTAGCTTTCGCATCCGCTACACTTGACCCTAGCACATCAAAATCTTTCCCCGTGGGAAGAGCAGTCCTCGCACCTGGACCACCCACCTTTCGCCCTCCGACAAACGATCCCGTTTGCAAAGCAATTTGAACGTTGTTCCCAATAGATTTCTCGTCCTCCTCGCCAAATACCATGTTGGACATCAAAATGTAACCGCCAATAAAGGCGTCACCAGCTCCTGTGGTATCCACCACGGGGGCGTCATTCAATATTCCGACTTGGTTCACGTGGTATATATTTTCAAAGATATCCTCTCCATCATCAAACGTGTGTTTGACAACGACTTCCTCAGGAGTTTCCAACACAACCTCAATCTCGTTGAGTGAGTTCGAAGACGCGTCGTTTTTGCTTCTCTTTGACGATTTCATCTGCTTGAAATGAAGAGCTCCCTTGGAGCCGTGAGTTACTACTACTTCTTTCCCAATAGACATTTCCTTTTGCCATCTAGAGAAGTAAATGCTGGGTGTCAAAGATCTTGCATATATATCGAGCACTTGTTCCTTCGTCGCTCCTTGTTCGTTGTCGTAACGACCAAAAACGTTCTGCTTTGCTAGAGCTTGGCGGCCGGTGGCTGCTTCTCGTTCTCCGGTCAAGCGTTGGAGATAATCTCCCAGGTAATTGGAGTTGGTGAAAAGTATATCGCAAACTTCGATAAGTTCGTCCAAAGATTTTGTACTTCGATCCTTTTCGCAATCGCAAGAGACTGTGATGCCTCGGTTTTTGGCCTCCTTGGCCATCCAAAGCGAGACATCCGTATGCCTCGCATCGGAATGAAGATGAATCACGTTTCGAAAGACTTGATCAACGTCGTCTTTGGACAGTGACTGAACATCTTCCAACGATAGTTCTCCACAAGTACCTGGAGTATGAATGCAGGTTCTGGTTTGTTCCTTCTCGTCAACAATGACTGTAGTAAATGCGGTAGTACTCCCTGCATCTCCCCGGTGAAACAGCAGCGAGGATGTCTCAACGTTCGACTCGTTGAGCTCGTCAATTACATTTTGTCCCACATCGTCATCGCCAACCTTGCTCAAGAGCTGAACACGTATTTGTTCCCCCGATGACGATGATGAACAGAAGGCTTTCGCGTCTACTAGTTTTCCGATTGCTGAAGGACAGAACAAATTGGTAGAACGGAAAGGATTGCGCGTGAGTACAAAGGTTCGAACGCATGGATCAACCAATTCGAGTTGCCATGGACCTGAAAGAACATACCGGAGGCTGTGTTTGCCGCGTTCCCTCCACCAACTTCGGTATAGGACGTTGTCCGAATTTTGGAATCGGCCACTGGATAACTCGATACGCCTAGCAAACGGTCAAGACCGCAGGAACCTATCACCAAGATGACAGGGCTTTCCGATGGGCCGTTGCAAGCATTTTTTGTGGCGGTTGGAGAAGACATAGGATCGACACTAAATGCTGCAACAAGAACGTACCCCAAAATAGCGTTGTCAATGATTGTCGTGGCAAGTGCTGCGAAGCCTACAAAGCAAAGGAATTGAACGATAAGAGCCGATCTGCAATTTCCGCTACGGCGACGGCGACGATTGGGTATGAACAATGGATTTCCTTCCGCTCTGTCGTTCATAATCTCAATGATCAGACCCTAATTCCTTGAGGAAAACAAGCTCTTTTTCCTTTTTCTTTGTCGCTCTTGCCTCAACGAAGAACTACTGCCGACAAGTTGCTTTTCATGCCAACATCGAAAACGGAAAACGTGAAGATTTTATGGAATCTTTCACTCCTGTTTTGGGAGCAGTTTTCAGTTTTGGGGGATGCAGAAGGGGAAAGATAATTCTTTTTCGGCCGTGTTCCCTTTGTGAACTTGCTCTCTGGTTAACTCATCGTCGGTTATTTCAATATTCTTGCTATTGCTATGCGCATTTTTCGCCCCACTCGTCTCACTGAGGTTGGGGTAATCCTGAACTTCAGAAAAAATTTGCAACCGCGCGATTTTTCGTTTGGGTTTACCCCTGGTACCGAGAAGAAATGACTCTATCCCATATGCGTTGGCACAGTACTGTCTGCGCGTAGATTCAATTGGTCCTAGGACCTATATATGAGTTCCGTGTAGTCATCTGGTCATTGAAGCACTAATTCCCGCAATAGCCTTTCCAATAGATTGATCGACGAACTGCCACTCAATCCAAAATCAATAGCAAAACCAAAGCTACAGCCATTGCGATAGCAACAAGAACTGCCACAAATAATATACAACAACAATAATAAATATCACCATGTCCGAAGAGCGTCGTCGAGGTTCCTCCATTTTCTCCGGTGCTGGTGCAGGTGCCGGTAGCAACGCCCCACAAGGCGGAGCTCCTCAAGGCGGAGGCGCCGCCCGTCGTTCTAGTTCTGTTCTCCAACCCGGAGCACTTAGCGGCATTGGGTTCGGGATTGATTTCGATGATTCCGATTATGATGATTCCGACGACGAGGATGAGCCTCAACCCGCCCCTTCTGGCTCCGGCGGAGCACCAACGGGGGGTCCCAACCACCGTCCCTACGTCGGAGGATTTGCCGCTGCGGCCTACGAAGCGGCCCGAATGCACCATACACAAAACACAATCAAGCAACAGCAAAAGGAACAACAACAAAAGCAGCAACAATCGAAGAGTTCTAGTTCCCAAAAACGATCATAAGAGCAACCTCGTCTCCGGTCTCTTTTCTTCTATTGGATTTATCAATATTATTTGGCGAGGACATCGGATTCAGCAGGGTCGATTCATTCATTTGCTTTTTGCTTCCAATAGAATTTTCATGTACGCATTGACCTCATCAATTATTGAGTCGGGCAATGGATGATCTCCTAATTGTTGTCATGAGATCATTTCGAATTTCCTTCAGGGGATGACAGGACAAAATTCGACTTGAAGTGCATTGTGTCCATTCTTTTATGTTATAGAACGAAGGTCAAGTGTGAAATGAAAATTGTATTATTTGGTTACGAATCGAAAAATAGGATTTCTTTGGATAAAGAAGTTAAAACAATTAAAAACTATGAAAAAATGACGAGCTAGAGAGGTTTTAGGCATACTGTCTTCTTAATTGTTTGTGGCAATGCGTCCCAGGTTTACTAGCTGACGTACAGAGACGCGGCAAAGACAATGTCTCTCTTGATAGCGGTACTAGCCGCCTCCATTTTTCTGTACAGTGTTGGATTTCCAACGACACGAGCACAGTTTCTAACTTCTCTGCATAGTTCGTCAAGCCGGGTGATGCAACGAACGATGGACCCTTCTTGGGCGTCCGTCAGTTGGCATATTTCACTAAATGGCACGCCAATAGCCCATTCGTAAACAACGTGAACGAGGCCAAACTTCATACTGGAGTCAGCGTACTCGATTGGGTCCACATCCAACCCGTGTTCCTTCTGCAATTGACCGAGATTCATCGCAATTGTCTTCATTCGTTTGCAGCAGTTCAGGAGAGATTCGGGAACTTCGATGTCAAATTCATCATCGCTACTTTTCTGTTGATAGACAAGCGCACTTAATGCTGCAACAATTTCTGTCGGATCGAGATCATTGAGAATGCCCTCGAAGACCATCTCGGTCACAATAAGCTCTTCGCAGGTGTTCACCTCGCATGCTACTCGACCCTTGACTGCCACGGCTTCGCTTTCGTCCAGATAACCGAGGGTTGTAAGGACCGCCTTCCGATGCAAAAAGTCGGGGAAGAGTTGCAACGCCTCGTTCGATAAGAGGTGGCTCAAGGATTGGACACGTTTTTCCAACGTGTGTATACGCTCTAGCAGGGCATAGTACTTGGTAAGCGTACGATGGCCATGAGATTGGCAGCTTCGAAGTTGCACTGCAAGCTCCTCGATCAAGCTGGCACGATTCCGCAATTTTACGACATCGGTTCCTCGTTTCAAACAATCCATGATATTCAGGAGAGGTATTCCGGCTGTTGCTTCGTCGCTTTCGTAACCAATGAGTAGATCCATCGCGTTTTCAATTGCTGACTCGGACGACATTTTAGTTTTTGTGGCCTTGTTCGTTCCGCCAAAAGCATTGTCATCGTTCTTCCTACCCCTTGCCATCATTCCAGCAAATGGATCATCTATCTTCCTACCCATCGGTTTTCCAAAAAAGGCAGCAGCACCTCGACTACGGTCAATTGTGCCCACGTTTCTGCTGTTGCCAGCCTTCTTCTCTTTGTACAAGAGACCCGGTTCAATTTTGACCTTAGCTGCCGCAACAAATAAGATCTGATCCAATTTGATTTCATAGATTCCATAGTATCGTTGCTTTGCGTATCCAATCTCTCCCACAGCTCTTGCTTTAGATTCGTCTCGATCTTCTATTCCTTCACCGGTGTGATGTTCTGGTAGTAGAACCATGCAAATAATAGACTCCAACATCTTTCCACTTTCTTCCGATGCGCCCCCTGTAGAGAACTTCGTCTCCAAAATCAACGCTGGTGCTCTCACAATGCCATACTTTCTCGCCGCAGACACGATTATCACTCTTCCCCCAGTCAAAACATCATCACCGGAACCATCGGTGGAACCTGTGATGTACGTCAAAAGCTCAGAATTTAATTCCATAAGTTTGTTGCAGCTTGAAAAGTACTCCTCAATGTCTTCTGCTCCAATTCGAAGTCCTTCTTCATTATCAAACTGTTCTTTCAGTTTTGTGAGAGTCTTTTGGCCCCTTGCCAATAGTTTTGGGTACTCTTTCGAGGTCAAAGCGCGCTGAGTGGCAAATTCACTGAACGAGCGCTTGATCATACTCTCAACCGACATTTCTTCGACTCTCAGTAAATTCAGAATCATGTTGTAGGTCAGTCGAAATTGAGACCGCAACATAGTTGATGTGCCGGTCAACATCGTTCGTAGCATTCCAATAGGAGGCGGCTGTTCACCAAAGCAGCACATAATGACGGTTCCAACCTTTGTATTTGATTACAAAAACGATTTTTGAGTTCGTTGTCAACGCGGTATCGTACAGCATAAAGTGCAAAAAACTTTGATTGCTTACCTTATCCAAACCACGCCTTCCTGCTCGCCCAGCCATCTGAGTGTATTCACCTGCGAAAGTAGATCAATATTTCGAAATATTTAGTCAAATGACATGAAATCGATAGCTCACACCACAAGCTCAATACACTGATTCAATGCTCGTACCTGGTTCCAAGACTCGGAATTGATTTCCATCATGTTTGCGGATCGAATTAAACACTACGGACCTAGCGGGCATATTCACCCCCATTGCAAACGTTTCGGTAGCAAATAGAACCTTGATTAGGTTTCGAGAAAACAAAATTTCAACCATTTCTTTCAAAATGGGCAACAAACCACCGTGGTGCACACCGATACCCCTCTTAACCATCTCACAAACAGTCAGCACCTGCGGCAAAGCTTGATCGATTGGAGAGAGCCTTGCAATCGTTTGCAAGGTAAATTGCTGAATCGCAGCACTCTCAGCAGCAGTATTCAAGCTCAAGCTTCGAAGCATGTTCGCAATTTCTTCGCATTTCTTCTTGGAAAAGGAAAACACAACTGTCGGAGTAAGATCTTCTCTCTCCAAAAACCGAATGAGAGACATCCACTGCGACTTCCCTCCCTGGGCCTGCCAAGCCATATTTTGTGGTCCTCGGCCTGTGAATTTCGGCGCGGCTTTTTGCTTTTGCTTTCCGGTACCAGGCTTCTCTTTTGGTCGGAGCGCTGTAGTCGCTTCCTGGTAGCCCCTGTCGAGGAAGCCACTGTTACCTTCTTTGACCTTGTGAAGCTTGAGATTAGCCCACAAAAAGTGTGACAAAGGCACAGGACGATAGTCTGTCTTGATTACGTACACCCGTCTTCGCTTAGTTCTACCAATCCAGTCACTAAACTCGAACGTATTTGGCGTGGTTGCACTCAAAAATATTAGGTTGACATACGCAGGCAGCATGATAATAACTTCCTCCCACACAACTCCGCGTTCGGAATCATTGACATAATGGACTTCATCAAACACAACGAATTCGATATCTCGAATAAGATCAGCACCTCTATACAACATACTTCTAAGGATCTCTGTCGTCATAATTAGACAAGTCGAATCGTCGGCATTCACTTGCTGCGGAGGGATACGAAAATAATAAAAGTGTGAGACGACCTCAATTTTAATATCACATTGCAAAATAGGAACGATGGTATCTTTGTTAATGCACAATCTGGTCATACATACCATATCCCCCGTAATGAGTCCAACATTTTCAGACCCATATTTGAGTGAAAAATCTCGAAATTTCTGGTTACTCAGGGCTTTAATCTATGCGATGGAAGAGTTAAGAAATGGAAAAAACAAAACGAAATAAGTACGAATCAAAGTTTATTTCAGAGCCCAAGTGGAAGATCTCTGTGGACGGCTAATGGCTTACCGGAGAGGTGTATATGCAACGTGTTCCTCGTTGCTTTGCTAACGCAACAGCGTATTCCGCAACGACCGTTTTTCCGGCCGAAGTATGAGCAGCGACAAAGACAGATTCGTTTCGTTCGAGTCGAGCGACTGCTTGCTGTTGAAATTTGTCCAGTGTGAAAGGATATTTCATGGCTGGATTTGGAATGTAGGAATGGAAGTCTTCAATAGGTAGCAAGGCAGTACTTGCCCATGATTTTCGAGTTGTATCGTTCTGAAGTTTTGCTTGACGCTCTGCCAATCGAAGCGGATTATTGGCGGTTCCATCATCCATGTTTGAGTCTTTATCTTTCTTGATAATTTCCTTTTTGGTTGACTTCTCCGCTCTCATTAATTCACGCAAGAGTTGATCAATTTCTTGGTCCGAACCCCCGAGATTATCAATAGTAGTTGGAATTTCCTCGTTCTTGTTTTCACTAACTTCTTCACTGGATTTAGTGCCTTCGTCATCATCCAAAGAATCACTTTCATGTCCCTCACCATCGCTATTAGAGTCACTATCGTCACTGCTTTCACTATCACTGTCACTAACGCTGCTACCGAATAATGAATCATCGTCAAGGAAGCTCTGCTCCCATTGAATTGCTCGCGTGGTCGAAGGCATTCTTTGGTTGTTAGTAGTTGATTCTTTCGGTTCTTGGTCTTCATCATCCTTAGATTCAAAGGCCTCTTTGATGTCTCCTCTCTTTTCGTCTGTATTCCCACTTTCGTCCTTGCCATAGACGTCTTCGTACGAAAGGCCTACTTTGAAATCAACACCGGGCGGAGCAAGAATCAGAGAATCATCCTTCCAAGAAGCTTTCGATCCCTGCTTCAAAACCCGAAGTGATCGTTCGATAGCTTCGGGTGTCAAGTACTCGTTCGCAACCTGGTCGTTTCCAGCAGCCAACTCCTCGGCGTCCAGGCCTCCTGGAGTGAATGGGTTGGCTTGTCCAGTCCTGCCTCTCGTGTATTCCGTCAGTTTGTTTGTTAGATTTCCTCCCAAGGGCCGACGTTGCAGTCCACGAGTAGCTGAACTCGAAATGGAATTCATTTTGCTTCCGTCGATATGCTCTTCCTCCTGGACTTCTTCGGCCAATAGATCACGGCGCTTTATTTCCACAACGCCACTGCTATCCGTCGGTTTCGGGTAGCGATCTTGAATCACTTTTGGGAGTGAATCCCATTCAACCAAAGTAGTCATCGGTTCGGATAATGGACAACGATAGACATTATCGGGAATTTCACGCTTCCAAATCCCTTTGACTGGGCCACCCAGAATGCCGTATTCTCGGTAGAATTCATGAATAGCTTCTTTCGTGATTACCGTCTCATCGTTGTGGAATGGCGAGGCCTTTTCTCTCTCCTCCTTCAATTTCTCCTCTTTCTCCTCTTGCTCTTTGAGCAATCCCTTGAGTACATCGAGAGTAAGATCTTCCATGGTAACACAAAAGAACGATAGACTAGCGATGGAGCACTATCTGGGATTGCTGATTTATGATGGACGAGATCAGATTTCACGTTGGTTGTAATTTTGAACTCTGTCTGCTTTAGGGTTCAGGTTTACTTTCGGGTCTGAATTTTGAGTCCCGCCAATGCTTTCTCGCGGAAGAAGGGCCCGTGAGTCATTTTTTTCTCCCATCGAATCCGTCATATGTTCGTGCTGCGAATGCGTGTTGGTACGGGTTTTTTGAGAATAGAAATTCGGATCGACGACAAGCAGCTACAGCTCTTGGGAAGACTCCAGAACGTTGTTCGTTGATCCTCCGAAAAGAATTCGCAATCAAGAATCATAGATAGATCGGAATTGTGAAAGAATTTCCTACGAGACACACGTCACAATGAGCCAACGAAGTAGAATCACTCGCTCCACCCTCTGGGGACTGCCCATCCTGAATCTTGTTCTCGGTTTGGGTTTGTGCATCATCCATGCTCACGCCGAAACGGTAGACCCGGCAGCAGAAGGCGATGCCATGGGTGCTTGGGACCGAATTGCATCGGGACCTCTTCACTGGAGTGCGATGGACAAGGTTTTGTTTTTTGCTCTGGTCATGTTGGCACTAGAAATTCTCAAGTTCTTGTGTTACAACTCGGGTGGTACGAAAGAAGAGTCTCATTGTGCCAGATGTTGTTGTTTTTTCAATGAAAAGCACCCCCTCAACTATCAATATTTTTTTCGTTTGATTCCCGTTGTGATATAGGTTGGATGAACGCAAAACAAATCCCGGTTCGAGGAAAGCATCTCGACGACTTTACTCCGACAGACCACCTTTTCGTTGGTATTTCAAAGGCGCAGACCGGCCCCTTTCTGTACATTCTTCTGCGGTATTGCTTTCATGAAGACAACGTTGTCTGGACATTTGACGAGGGTGACTTCACACTAAAGACAGTATTGATGCCGATTCCTGTCCTCTTTCTTGTGTATGACTTTTTCTACACGCTATTGCACGGATTTCTTCACATTAGAGCAGTTTATCCACTCATTCACAAACACCACCACGTCCAAAAGGCTCCCAGTCGTGCTACGGATGATGCTGTCAACGTCCATCCCATCGAGTTCACCCTTGGAGAATACAATCACTTGTGGACAATTTTCTTGTGCTGTCGCTTTGCCGAGCTTCGCATCCACGTTGTAGGTGCTCTCCTATTCTTGGCATTGGGTGGTATTCTTGCGGGATGGAACCACACTCGGTTCGATCTCTCACTGAACTTGCTTGGTGTAACGATATTCGACTCCAAGGCGCACGACGTGCACCATCGAATCCCCCAGAGCAATTACGGTCAATACACAATGTTTTGGGATTATGTTTTTGGGACCTTCCGACCCTACGATCCGAACGACAAAGTCAACCCTAAGGCGCAGCTAGACCCAAAAACTGGAAAGAGTTTCGAGTACGAGAGCATTAAGGCACGAGGTGTCAAAGCAGAATAAAGCAACAATCTATATGTAAAGCAAGTTGGATTCTACTTTTTTATTTGTCCTGACAAAACGTTATGTTGATGCTTTCGAGTTAGTGGTAATTTACGAGGTCCAAACTCGCTTACGTAGAAATTGAATAGTCGTAAAAGTATGAACTAGCACTGTAGTGGTGTTACAGCATTGCTTGCGGGGGCAATTCTCCATAAACTGATAGATGCGATTTGTCTTCGATGTCAACCATTGGAATAGCGACAAAACTTGCACCACCATCGACGCAAATCGTTTCGCCAGTGACATAGGATGCACCTTCTGAGAGTAACCACGTGACAGCGCTGCTGACTTCTTGTGCCGAACCCGTCCGTCTTGCTGGCATGGCTTTCGTTACCCGTTCGAGAAAGTAGTCTCCAGCGGGACCGTAATTCTCAAACCCAGAGTCCGTGAAAATGATCCCTGGGCGAACGCAGTTGATTCGAACATTGCTCTCGATCCATTCGACACTCAGTGACTTGACCATATTTTCAATTCCGGCACGAGCTGCTGCAGAGTGCATCATCTGCATGGGAAGAAAGGGGGAGGTCGGTGTTCTTGTTAGATTCGTCATAACCCCTCATGTATGTACTGTTTTGCACTAGCGCAACGTGGTTCAACTTACCAAAGGGAGTCCGTTTCGGTTTATGAGAGTAATGTTCACTATAGAACCACCATTATCCCTCATGTACTGGTTGTATGCCTCTCGCATCATTAAGAACGATCCTTGCAAATTGGTTTCGACGACTGCAGCAAATCCACGACGACTGGTTTCAAAAGGAGGGAGAGCATCCAGTATGTGATGTTAGACCATGAGTTCATACGCACTGGACCACAGAAGACAGGAATGAAAATCGTACCTTAGTTCGCTACTTTCTTGAATGAATTGTCCACCAGAATTGTTGACGAGCATATTCAGGGCCCCATACTTCTCGACGATGTGCTCGATCAAGTTTTCAATTTGTTCCTCGTTGCGAATATTTGTGGAAGGACCAACTACCACTCGGCCTCCACTGGAAGATTTTTTCAGAAAGGCATTGATTTCGTCCGCTGCTTTCTGGCATTTTTCCACGTTTCGACTGGCGATCACTACTGTTGCACCGAGCAAAGCTAATTCAGTCGTAATCGATCGACCAATCCCTGTCCCGCCACCTGAGACGAGCGCGACTTTGCTTTTGAACAAGTCTGGCCGAAAGCAACTTTTCCAGTTGGGAGGGACAGCTGGTTTGGGAGTCGCCATTTTTTCGCTGCGTAGCAATGGAATAATGTATTGGATAACTAGTGTCTTTGGGTTCAGTTTGTGATTGAAAAGTGGATCTCGACAATTTTCTCGATTTTCCGTGAAAACGAAACTATGTGCACTAAAACACTTTGTCTTACCTTCGATTCCTGCGCATGGTACGTACACAATATTTTCACTTCGAGACCTGATACCATACTTCTAGCTAGCGACATCACATCGATAATGGCAAAAAAAACATGGATTTATAAGTAGCTTAATCGGATTGTGACTTGATAAATTCCAAAGAATTAGCGACATAGCGAAAGGAATTGTTCGAAATCATAAACAACCTGATATGTTGCGAGGCATGATTTCTTGTAAGCGGTAAACAACTTGGAAGAGATGATCGCAGTGACCGAATGAAAGATTTCTCGAGATGGAAAGTATAAATGAATGTTTTTGCATGATGCGTTGCGTGATGGCAGAAAGAATCCCCTCTGTTGTATAATTAGTATTTTTCGATTTTTTGATTTGTTGACTTGCAGCTGTCGACCGACTAGAAGACAAAGAATGCGATTTTTGATGACTGATTCCTTCACTCTGTGACTCAGCAGACCCCGATCCCGACGCTCTTTGACCAGACTTCGGCAGTGTGTTCAAGAATCGCGTTGTCGGCACTAGACAATGATTCGACCTGGGCAAAGACCCCGTTCTTTCTCAACAATTTGTAGATGAGGTTGACAGCAAACACTTTGAACTCGCGAAGAGACTCAAGTCTTCCCGCTCCCCTAGCTAGAGTGTTGCGCAACGCCGCAGAGTGACTGTCCGTAAACCCAAAGCTTCCATCCTGGTTTTGCCCCATAGGTGATGCATCCAAAAATAGAGTTGGGTGCAACGCGGCGCGGTAGAAAAAGAATTCGGACTCGAGTTGCTTGGATGTCTCAAGCAACTGAAGTACCTTGGCGCTGCATTGTTCCGGGTCGTCTTTGGGTGCTGTGCACATGAAGAAAGCGGCAACGTTGGCACAGGCGCGCATCACTTCCCCGTTCACGGAACTGGCACGCTGGAGGATTTCAGAGCTAATGTGTTTGACGACGGCGAGATCCAAGACGGGGGCGACCAACATGTCCTTATCGTATTCGATTTCGGTACTGCTAGCGTTGCTGGCTACCTCGGTTACACTTTCTTCGACATCCGTAACGATGTCAGCCGACGAGCATTTGTCATGATTGTACTCATCATCGTAGGTGATCAAATCACGGGAAGTCATCGTGAACGAAGATCCAAAAGGTGGCGTAACAATGCCGGAGTTGCCGCGTCGGGTACGTGAAATCCCCCTTTTCTTCATCGCTTTCTTCACGTAAGCCTCGAGCTTAGTAGCGACCTCAGAAACAATGACAGACTGCTCCATGAGTTCGGATTTTGAGCTCTTCCCGCTAGCACTGGCCTCATCTCCCGAATCAATTTCGTAAATAAGTGCCTTCACACTGGTCGGCGATGGTTGGATGATGGAGGTATCCACTTCGTAATGCGATTCGGGCAGAAGACGAGCCTTTTTCGACGATCGCATGATACTGTCACCGGTAAGGCTGTTTCTCTTCGACGAAAGAGGCGTTCTGCTGTAGAGATCGTATTCCCTGTTCTTGTAGCCATCCTCTGACGAAGAGTCATTGTCGCTAGAGGTGCTGCTGCTGATCGCGGAACCTTCCTGAAACTTTTTGCTCAATTTTTGAGCAGATAGTCGGGAGAATCGCTGCTTTCGGCCGTCAACGCCAGGGCATGTTCTCCTACGAACCTGATAAAGATCCTCAGGGTGATCGCGGTGGAAGAGATTGTGCTTGTAGATCCAAACATTCCTTTCCCGGTTGATTTTGCGGAACGAGTAAAAGTTGAGCTGTCTGACCAGGGATTGAAAACGGTTGTGTCGAAAGTATTGCGGCAGCGTTTCGGATTCCAGTCGATTCAAGTCCGATCCAATGATAAAGGCATCTCCAGCTGGTGTCCACTACAAGTTTCAAAGAACAGAACAATTCAGAAAAAGTGGAAGTGAGAACATGTGCAGGTGGTGTCAAGAAAGGCGAAGATTTTTCTCAATCGTGAATAATCAAGTCACGGACGAAAAAATCCGCATGAATCTCATAACCCAAAGAATCGGCTGTTGAGCAACGAGAGCCTCAGATATCTTGCCGAGAAGAATCCGGGAACGGCCGGAGAACAAAATAACCCGCCGCCAAAAGATCCCACGCCGGACAGTTCAAGGGGAGAAGTACACGGTAATTTTCTTCCCCTTTTACTGTCTTTTTTCTTTTCGTTACCCGCGCCTTCTTTCGAAAGAGGTTCTTTGCCAATCCGGCTCGCACGGTGAAATTGCGCATCATCGTCTATGGAACCGTCCGATTTTCGAAAGGCCCCAACTGGGGTTCCGATCCTTCGCGTCTTCTTCGATGAGGACCGATCGGAGGGCACCATGGGACAACAACTTTATCGAATATTCCATCTATTTCCTTATCCTATAGACATATAGACCCTTAAAGCATTGAATGCATTGAATGCTTTAGGCGCGACAGAATACGGTGGATTCATTCAGAGAATCTATCGAAGACCGAAGAACAAATAGATTGGATTCGTTTTCTGTCATTCGATGTAAGTGCTGCCATTCGTCTATTACTATGGATGGAATGGAATGGAGATATATAGTGGTGCTTCTCGCTTTGGCCAATGACAAGGAGGACCCTTCCGGTTTGTTCTTTGGAAGGACGGGGTCACCAATCTTTCGAAGAAAATCTCCCAGCGTGATAGAAGAACAAATTTGTTCCTCAGAAAATGGTAACATTTGGACTCCTTTATGATATCTTTGAAGAAGGACTCGATTTCTTATTTGGATTCGAATGCTCAATAACGCATTGCATGGTCGAAACAAAGGATTCTCGCGAAAAAGGATTCATTTTGTTCTTTCGAAGAACATGGACTTACACTAATGACTTCGTTCGGTGCTCCGTTGACCATCTGGTAAAGCTTGAGGATAAACCCAGATGGAACATTGGATGAACCTGAGGCTTCGTCCTTGGAGGACGCCTTTATCTTGGTAGTTGTTCCGGCGTTCATTGTTTTTCGTTATGGAATAGAAAATGCTGTGACACCCGAACCACAGATCCGATCGATCGTTTCTTGTAACTGCTGCCGTGGGTTTACGGATCGGAGAGGAAGCATTTTTTTCTGTGAAAAAAAGCTGCCGATGACAGTTTTCCAAAGAAACCCACTACTAAACAGCCGTACAGAAGCGCATTCTCGTCTGTACGGCGCTCCTATGCTGAGGTGTCTTTTAAGGACAGCCGCAACCAACTTTCGATTATAACCGTAAATTACAGATCGTACTTTCAATCCACGTCCGATTTTCCAAAAAGCGAGCGCGTCAGCCATGCGGACTACCGTAACTTCCCACTGATCCTCCCGGAGTATTTGGGAAGTAGCATTGTTTTTTCTGTGCGCCGTTGTGTCAGTGTCGCACATGCGTCTTACTTCCAGAAATTTAATCTGAAAATTCATTGGATGGTGAAGAACCAATCATATGGCAAGCATCTGAACACCACATTTAAAGGCGCAAATAGCGAAGCGAACAAAGGATTCCAGATTCTCAATACCCCAAACCCTAACTAAACCAAAAAGAATTTGAATTGTGCAACAGTTTTTTCTTTGCGGATGCAGGATTTTTTGGCTCTTTTCGTCAAAAGAGTATCTCGTTTGCTGTTCTCTCTGACAGGTTGAAGCACAATACCAAGAACAACTATCTGCGGGATACGCAACCATGGAGGAAAAAAGAAGTTCGTTGGAGAATATCTTTCGGTCATGTAGCTTTGTTGCTCCAAAACGGGCCAACGAGGCTGGCATCAACAATGACAGCGAACCATCCGGACATTCGAATGACATTACGTCGTTCTTTGTCGATTCTTCTGGAAGATCTAGTTTCACTGCGCCTCTCCAGATAATATTTGATAGCAAGAAGAATCTGGAAGAATTTCTAGCGGCAAAGTCATTCGACCCGCCGCCGCGCAATCTTCGTAATGAAAGCAAAGAAAGTGACGAAGATTCCAAAACCAATGCTTCAGTTTCCTTCGAAGTCAAGAGCATACCGTCCAATTCTGACGACAACAATCAAGTGACTGTTGAGGGAGTTTCTATTCTCTCTTGTTCTGTAAAGGACTTGGTTGTATCCTTTCAGACAAAAGTGACTGTGAGAGCGACCATGGGTGGATCGTCGTCCGCTTCTGTTACGACTTCCGCCGATTCGTTGACGCAAATGTCTCCCAGTCGTTTCTCTTCTTCCCCCCTCAAAGCTAGGACTATGAAAAAATCTGAAAATGGTAGAGAGGAATCAGAAATAGAGGAGCAACATCAACAAGTCAATATTTCCGCTAGTTTTAATATTACTCCAGTCTTGACAATCGAAAGTCGATTCAATGACAACAACAAGAACCAAGTCGGAAAGAACGATTTCAGCCCTGATTTGACATTGCTGGGGTTGGCAGCCATCCCCGATCAAATGCAGTACAGCAACAACACCAAGTCGGCATCAAGCATTCTCAGTACTAGTAACGACAGAGTTCATGAAACACGGCTATCGCCTGTTTCAATCAAGGTGACGCTAACCAATGCATTTTCCATTGCGGTACAAAGCGTCCCTGGACCCAAGAGCCGAATGGGGAATACATTGGTTTCTTTGTCTATCAAACACTCAAAAACTCACAACATGCCTGTTACGATTACTAATGTTGCCGTGCACCCCGGTCACTCGCGACACGATGTCGTTGTTGCTAGAAGCAAAGTCGAAGGACCACCAATAATTCAGCAGGCCGTCTGTAAGTAACATGTTTTCGAGGGAAATGAATCATCATTATTGCAACCTTCGCTCATCACACTCATGAACCACAATAACTCCTCCTTCGTTTACAAAATCAGCCAACATGACTGAATGTGTAGAGTGGGGCTACGCAACCAAAACGGAACTCAAACTTCCATTGACACTGCGCCCGTACGAAGCTTATTCTTCCATAATATCTATCAGTGCTGGAGAGGAACGAAGCAGTCGTAAATTTCTTTCTCCCTTATCTGTGACTGGTGTTATTGAGATGAATCCGAACAATGGTGAAGATGACTCAGAAAAGAAAGCCGACGATGATCAAAATCACAGCGGAGAACAGTGTCGAGTGGTGGTTGCAAGTGATGTGTGTTGGACAACCAAACCAATCGCTGTGGAACCAGCGGACGCATTTAGAATCGACATGTGCACCGTCGAACCGACAGTACAACGTGGTGAACCCATGGTCATCAAACTTCGAATATTCAATTTGAGCCTAGAACCAAGAAATCTAATGATCTTCATGGCAAAGCAGGATCAAGGTTCATTAGTCCGTGACAAGGCTGTTGTAGAGAAGTATGAGTCTGTGAATTCAGCGGTAGTGACATCATCCAATGGATATACGTTCGGGGTATGGGGAATCTCTGGCGACGACGATGGAACGGTACGATTGAATCGCGACCATGAGCTCTTGGCAATTGATACCGCTTTAGTTCTCGGGGAAGTACAAGGGCAGCATGCGGTAGACGCCGAGCTGCGATTTGTTCCGTTGCGCCTAGGACGGCTTAAGGTACCTAACTGGAAATTGTATGACAAGGCAGTAAATCGATGGTACAGTTGTTCGCATGATCTAAACATAGTGGCGGTATAGAGGTCCGCCTAAGGGACCTAGCCAACGAGAAGAAACAATAGAGTCGAAGTATTTTGCTCAACCATTCCATGCAATGGTGTCCTAGTCGCTAGTAGGACGTACCACTTCAAAAACTATGTAAATACTATCTACTCTAGAGGACAAGCTACCACTGTCGGAGCAATTATATTATCTCATAGTATTACGAATAACCCTAAACTACAAAATAGGCTTACTCGGTTGTCAAAATTTCGATCATCCTCTTTGCTCGCACACAGATAGCCGTTGCTACGAGCGCGCGCAACTCTATGTTGTATCGTAATAGTTTTGTTTTCACGAGGTTAGATGTCAATATAATAACCTTCAACACTGTATATCATAAATTAAATCGTTACCGCCTGCATGTCGCATCTTGCTCACAATTTTGAGGCCTATTTCCATCATCGAGGCAAGAACAAATCGCAAAAAAAGGTATGAAAACAGAGCAAACAAGAAGTGTTCTAAGACAGAAAACGATTCATACCGCTTTTGTAAAGTATCTACAATCGCACCTGTGATAAACTTATTCCCTCATCAATCAGTCAAACTTAGGAATCGAACAAGACCTCAGAGGTCGTTAAGAAGATGGTTTCTGTAAAGGACAGGGCCAAGATGTTCGGGACTCTTGCCAGTCCTGGTGATACTGGAAAAGATCGAAGCTATAGCCAGATTGGAAATAAAGTTAGCTCATCTCCATTCCGTTCTGCGGCTCCACCAAGCACGAAGCTCTCTCCTTCGCCTTTCAAGGAGAAGAATACCGAATGGCCCAATGAGGACGGAATCCCAGCTCCTAGCCCGATGAAAAAGAATTTCGGTAATGCTGAGCATACCTTGCCTCCTGTGGCAGGACAGAAATTCTCAAATAGCCCATCGCCATTTAAAGTTCTCAACAATCAGAACAAGAACACTCAGGAAAAGCTTTCAAACTTTGATTCGACTAAACCAAGCCTTCCAAAGCGCGAGTCTCCCTCTCCCCTCAAAACTGTTAGTCTCTGGGAGCAACGACTAAAACCTAAAAGTGCGACACCAGAAAAAAATTTGAAGATTTTGAAATCAATTGTTCCAAATGAAGAAAAAACTGGTAATGCCAAGTCACAAGAGACAGACGACGAGAATAAAGATGAAAACATTCTTACTGAGGATGCAAACAAAGCAAAGCCTAGTCGAAAAGACCGACTTGAGAGAGCACGAGGTGCACCTGTTGTGATCACAGCCGTATCAAACAGTTTGAAACAGTCTCTTGAAGCAGCCAGTGTTGTCATGCAAGAGGAAAAGAGCGAAGCTGGTGCCTCTGATGCATCTTCCCGTTCCTCTCTTTCGAATAAAGAATTGAGCAATATCGCCAAGAGAGCGCTCCAAAGCGTTGCAGCTGCCTCTCCCTCGGAACGTATGAATATGAAAGCCAGTCGAGCCTTGGCAATGAGAATGTCAGTAGGAACAAGATCAAACAGAGCTTCCTTATCCGGTTCGGATGTCGAGAAGACAGTACCCACACCTTCCAGTGATACGAGTAGAAGTAGAAGAATCGATCATCCTGCTTTTGCAGGACGCTCTTCTGGTCACAATATGTTGGCGAGTTTTCATCAGTTCCGGAATTTCCAAACTAAGCCCAAACAATGTAAGTTTTTCCCGTCAGTTCGTACCTTGCCTATACGTTGCACATGACTCTTACTGAATTAATTTTTTCTCAACCATGTAGCTGAAAATAAAGAGTCATTGAACAAAGACCGGGAAGAGGCCCAGTCAGATGACGCTTCGATGCAGTCTTTGGAACAAGAGGAGTCGATGCACTCCGGAAGGTTTGACAGTTCGACACCCTCGAACGGGAAAAAGTATTCCGGCATGGGAAAAATTCAAATTTCGAAGAATAGTTGTAATGACACCGTCATCAGTTCTCTGTCAGGAAACACTCAGTCGTTGCAATCTGTTACGAGTAAGATGATCAGTCCAAGAAATAATGTCCAGAAAACTGTGTTGCGTCTCGAACCGATGCCCGAAGATAAAAGCTCGGCATTGGATGGGGTTTTTACTCCTGGGCCATCGAACCGATCTGGGCATTCCATTGCGAATTCCATTATTTCTGCTAGTCCAAGACCTGACTATCGAAGCCCTTCGGTAAGAGAACAGTGTGATCCGACGTTCTTGGATACTCTTGAGGAGAAGTCTTCAAGCCAAGAATCCGCACAAAACACTGCAGAACTCTTAGATGCGGCTCTAGTAGTTGAAGATGCGGACATCCTCGATTCTCCACGAACCAACCCAAGCGCCTTCTCGGATGGAAGCAACTTAAAAATCCTATCTAGTGATTCGCACTCCGATTCCACTCCAGGATTTGTCTTCAAGGACGTCGAAGAAAGTGATCATATGGCTGCATCTGACCATGTAAACTCGTTCACACCTCCTGAAGAAGAAAAGCTAACCACAAAGGAAGCGCTAATCAATCCTAGGAAGCACGGAACCCCATCAACAGAACGGACGGTCTCTAATAGCATTAGGACTGGGTTTTCAAGTATTCAAGAAGATGTCCACGAGGGTTCCATGAGCATTAGAACCGGACTCTCGGCTGTGCAGAGGGATTCAATGGAACAATCTATCAGCATTCATACAACTGTGCCAAACGAAGACAAAGAAACCGCTGATGTTGAGCACACCGATGCTCCAAAGTACCCCGATACAATCGAAGAAGAAAGTGTCGCAAAATCTACGCAGAAGTCGAAATTGTCTGTTAGCGATGGATCTATTTTCTCTTCTGGGTTAAAACTGAAAGCCACTGTAACAACAGATGGGTCTTCGGGAACCGATCCGTTGGCATCGGATCAATCCGCAGCCAGGGATTTCCCAGGAACCAATGACAATATTGTTCCGCCAACCGAAGAAGGTGAAAGCGAAGACATGTTGAACAATGGTTGTCCTTCGAAGAAGAAGAGCTTCGGAAAGAGCATTGGTAATGCCATCAAGACGGCTTTGGTGAAGGCATCACCACGCAAAAATGAAGAGAATGATGACGCTGAAAGCCTGTTCGACGAGGACGAAGACGATATCTTTGCGGATCTCGAAGAAAAGCCTCCTAGAAAAACTAAGATGGAAATGCATGAGAAGTCTATCTCACTAAGAGGAAATGGAGATCTCTCACAGCGAACTAGCGAATCTTTCTCGCGTAGGGCAAATGGATCGCTTTCGCGTCGGACGAGTCAGTCAAATGGTAGAAAATCGGCCGAATCGGAAAGTGCCCGAAAGATGCGAACAAGTGGAGGTGTGTCTAGGACACCAAAAACGAAACCCAAGACTCCATCGCAGAGATCAAAGAAAATTGCAGCGTCTCCATCAGTAACACCGGCACCGATGGCAACAACCGACAGATATGGTACCATTGTTGATGAGTCTAAGGTCGTGCATAATGTCAATTCGGATATTACTTCATCGTTGATTGGCGGTCCTTTTAGTGGTCAACCCACAACAAAAAAGATTATCGGGCGCAAAAACAATAAAATGATTGAGGGCATTCCAGAATCAAAATCTTCAAAAGAAGAAATGGGGGGTTCGTTCACGAAATTTATGGATGACACCGTCACTTCATCAGTGGAGCAGAAAGAATCAGATTTGAACTCTGAAACAATTCTTGATGAAGACACAATGCTTGCACCATCGTCGGAGGATTCGGAGGATGCGAAGGACAGTGAACACAGTCAGCGGCTTGGTGACATCTTCCTTAAGTTTGGATACGAATTGGTGGACTCGTGCAATGGATTTGCTAATTTGTGTAATCAAGGAACCAAGGCTGACGATCAAGCGCTTGTAGAAGGTGATAACTGTGAAAAGAAAGACTCCGCCTCTGTTAGTTCTCGTACAACAGAATTGACACCCTTGGAAAAGAGAGTATGGAGGGAATGGGATAAATTGAATGTTACAGGAGTGTTGAATACCAAGAAGCCAAACGACGCAACAGACGGGAAGAAGACCGGTGACAAGAAATCCGAGGAAGCGCGAACCAAAGCAAAGTCGCCCTCTGCTGAATCTGAATCTCACACTCGCTTGTCCGGGGTCTCTTTTGGTGACTCGTACGTATCAGGTGAATCTTTTGACTACTCTCAAGACCACACACGTGATACATTTGACACAGGCTCGTACACCACAGGTGGTGAAACAGAAACCATGATGACTGATGATCAAGGTAGCTCAGTCTTGAGCAAACCAAAGCCAATGCTTTTGTCCTTCAGCCAAAGAAGCTTGGTAGAAAAATTCTCGAAACAGCTGACTGCTGTTGGTATCCAAGTTTTGAAGTTGAACACACGAAAACAATGGCAGTTGAGGTATTTCACAGTTTCTATGGAACAAATTGCCCTATCAGCGCATGAGGCTATCAACAAAAGTGGAGAAATAGCCCAATGCCCTAAGGCATTGCTGTGGCTGAAGAAGTTCAATCCTAAAAGTGGAGGATACGGTATTGTAAATATCGACAAGAACGGACATGGTGGAATGCTTCTTGTCGATCTTGTGGATATCCAAGTGAGCGAAAGAAGGGACGATGTGTTGGAAAACCCTATTCCCAAGAAACTAGAAGATAGATTCGAGAATTCCGTTCTTCTAACCTTGAAGTACAAGATGAAGGGAATTCTTCGGTCTATTGAGTTTCGATGCAGGGATAATGATGAAGCTCAATTCTTGTGTACTTGCATGAGAGTCATTCGCGACCTACTGCGAAGAGAACGATCCTTGCGATCAAAGCTTAGCAAACAAGCATCTCTAGACACCAATTAATTGCCATCCCCGTCGTGGAGGAGATGAGCCAATTTTCGAATGGGCCTTCGAAAAAAGAGTGGAATGAATGTCCACGTAATGTATGAATTTTTTATAGTACTATTTGTGTACGAACAAAGTTCGTCGATCCAATCATCATAATTAAATAAATTAATGTCACAAAGAAAATTGTATAGTCCTCCAGCTAGTAGAGTCGGATTCCAAATGAAGGAAAGGATAAAATATTTCATATTAAATGAAGTAACATGCTAGTCATTGCTTGATGACTAACTGCACGTAGTGTGGCAGTTTACTTTTTTATTTTTACCCCGCTAACGGCCTTCAACTCCCATACCTTTCTCTGTATATAGCAAGTTGTTCTGGCGGAAGCTGATCGATTGCTTCCTTACTACTCACTCCAGTGTCGGCGTGATTCTCTAGCATTTTGGCACACCTCATCCATCCTTCCCATAGTCGTGATTCTTCGTAAAGCTTTCCTTCCACTAAGCGAGGTAGCAGTGTATGGCAAATCCAACTGTGTAGACTCTCGTGTTTGGAACAAACCAAGATGCAAGTACGCATGAAAGCCAAAGGTAATGACTCTGTGCCAGTAAGGAAGACACCACTCATATGATCCAGTGCTGACATGACGACCTGATCGTTGAAAACATCCTCGTTGTCTAAACACATCTTAATGGCATCAAGATACTCTTTTTGCTTTACGCCAGCAGCCTCGAAATCCAACTTGTGCAAGAAAACAAGCGCCTCACAGTAAGTCATTCCTTTGAGAGACGGTTCTTCTGGGTTTGGTTCATCCCGAAATAACAAAGCCTGACGGCCAAGTCTTTCCGCCATTTTGACCAGCGCTGCCATGAAAACATCACTGTCTGCCACGACGAATTCTGCTAATTTCGGAACAAGATCTTCTCTTTTGATGGCAAAAATCACTGGAATTAAGTATGTTGGATTTTTCGGTCCTCCTTCCGCTTTCATCTCCTGTATTTTGTAACAAGCTTCAACGAAATCCTCAGAAACCATATTCTTCTCTCCCACCGGTGCAAGGGTGTCTAGTAACGACAGCAAGAGTGAGGTCTCGTTTGTTGTTGTTGCTTCCGCTACCATTAGAGCAAGATCTGAACTTCCATGTTTCTTCCCAGCAGCTCGAGCGAGCTTTGACATATTTTGTTTCACTGTTTTCGCTAGTACATCTGCCTTTTCTAGAGAGCTCAATTCAAAGAGTTTCTTGATCAAATCGGGGCGTCGTATACAAAGTGCCATGAACAATATTGTTGGCTTACGAGCCTTTTCCATGGCTTCTTTCTCCTCTTCGCTGTCTGGCGCCAGGGTCGAATGACGATAGATCTCGTTCTCTTTCTCCTTAGCATCTCGATTAGCCTTTTGAATGATGCTGTAATGCTCCTGTGCATAGTTGGAGATAGACGTAAGTTCCTCAATCGCAGCTTCAACTACACAGTCCGCGATCACTTGTGATCGGGGATATAGCATGTTGATGACAAGCTTTAAGGCTTTCTCCTCGCAGCTAGGACTTGCATTTAAGTGCCCAGCTGCGAGTTGCACGGCTATTCTCACCGCCTCCTTTCTATCCTCCGGGTTACTTCGTTGGAAACAAGCGTCGCGAATGACAAGAAGGGCAGCATTGGCCCTTTTCTCGGCGGCCTGCTTCGCTGCATGTAGTGCCGCAGACGCTGCAATAGTTTGTTGCGAATTCTTGGAAGCAGCTTCTGCTGCTTTCTTGGTGATTTGATCCACATCACACATAGCTCCGACCAGTTTCAAAGCAGATGCGCTTAGCCTTGGAAGCATTCCTAGTTCCTGCTGAAGGGAAGTGGTAGCATCTGTGGACCTATTCTTTCTCTCCACGTCAGCAGGTTTCTCATTAGATCGTTCACTGGCGTGAACAACGGATCCGAGAAAAATATCAAGACTTGTGTCGTACTTCGAAGCATCACTGTGATCTTGATCAGCATTGCATGCATCTTGCACGTATGCCTCGTTGATAATAGCGTTACTCAATGAAGATATATTTTCTGCAGAAGCACCCCTACCAAACGGGAGTGCAGATGTCGACGACATCGAGAGACATGATGCTACTATAGGGAACGACTTGGCGAACTCGTCCAATTTTTCTTTCTTCTCATTTTCGTCAATTCGTGATTTGTAGCTTTGAATCGAATCAAGCGCCATATCATGGGCGGGTTTGAAGTTCTCAGACGGAGGAACATCCTTGAGCGTCCAAGCTAAACGAGCAGTGACGGAGTTTGCAAACTCTGATAATCCACTGTCTCGGCTTGACAAACTGTTGAGAGTGATTCGACCCAAGGCTTCGGATGCTGCCGTCTGACACTGATTTTTGAATATCTTTCTTTGGTCCGTCTTCGCGGACTTTTCATCCTTTGATGTTTCGTCCTCTTTACCCGTGCTGCCCCCTGGGAGCTTTACGTTCAATTTATACGTCCTGTCGCCATCATTTTCCAATGGCATCGAGGACCACGCAGTCCCTCCGTCTCGAGAGTACCATCTTCCTTCTTCTTGTATTAGGGAAGCACCATTCGTCATAATGGCATCCACAAGAAAATCTAGTGTGAAAGGAGTTTTCTTTTTTCCAAGATTTTTTGATGCATCAGGCGGCCTTTTGGATGGCAGGTTTTTAATGTTTTCAATCACCAGTTCAATTGCATCCACACTATTCGATGGCAGTTGAATTCCATTGCCCAATCCCCGTGCAACTTTGGCTGTACGCATCTTAGCCAAAGCGTCAGCTGTTTCCCGTTTTCGTTTCGATGTACGTTCATCTGCAGCGCTTGTTTCCCATTCATAATGAATTTTGGCTTGATTACGGGCGGCACGACCTGCAGTTTTGAGTTTCACCGTTGTTTCTGCCATTCCAAGGGCCTTGTCGGCTTGAATCTTCATATCACACTTTTCCACCAAAACTTTGTGAAGAATCGTCGCAGACTTTGTTTGTACGGAGAGGGCATTACGCAACAGTGTCAAACAAGAGGACTTTATATGGGATCGAATAGCCAAAACCGACGATCGCGATAGATTGCTGTTGTCGTGTGTCCCCTCTCCTTCTCCAACGAATGTTGGTGGATCGGCGCATCGTCGTGACAAACAAGTCGCACCATTTTTAAAGAATACCGGGCGATTTGTGGCCAAGACAGCCACGGCATTTACGGTGAGAGCATACGACTTTTGCGATAGAAAGAAGTCGAATTCAAGAGACTGTCTTTCAACATTGATATCCAAAGCATTATCAGCATCACCGGAAGGAAGGTTGGATTCAATTTCCAAGTATACCAAGGCTGCAGGTTTTAAAATAGAGATGACCGGGGCAGTTGGGAGTCCGGTCGACTCTCCCATAAGCATGTCAGAGAGCAAATTTCTATCGATCTTGACCTGTCCACCAAGCATCGTGAGACCTCGTAATGTTGAAAATGCATAGTCTGCAATCGATTCCAATGCCTCTCTCGTAATAATTGGATGCCCAGCTGGTAGGTCTTTCAAGGAGAAGTGGTCGGGCTAAGAAAGGCACGAATTGATAAGAAAAGAGTGAGTTTCAGAGGCTGCTGCAAAATATCCAAATCAAAGAGATATGTAAAATACTTACCGTGTTTTCTTTCCGCCTAGAAGATGTATCCTGTGGTTTTTCGGAGCAACAGAGACTAAAATATCATTCAACATTCGAAAATACATCAATAAATGCGGTTTAGATCTCTATTGAAGGTAAAAATTCAAA
>JACLAC010023578.1_pt1 | contig 30399 bp, 17 predicted proteins | sample 8027881 | NCBI WGS metagenome assembly JACLAC01 (sample SAMN15725517, study PRJNA655200) | protist metagenome | isolation source: fluorescence activated cell sorting (FACS) single amplified genomes of... | place: Spain: Blaines Bay Microbial Observatory, Mediterranean Sea | collected 2016-01-19 | reverse complement strand
TGTATATATATATATATATATACGTTTACCTAATTTCTTTTCTCTCTTTTTAGGTTTGTTTGTTATATTAAATTAAATGTTTCGCATTTCTATTTTCTTCAATATCTTTTTACTAATTCTTTAATTACATTTAATTATCTTTTTCATTTTTCATCATTTTCTCTGATCGAATCCTATTCCTTTATATTTTATTATTCAGGTAAAAGTCCCATCATGCAATAAAATTTGTGATGTGTACAAGTCACACGATCACTTTACATAATTTGTTGGAACCCACTGCCACTCTGTTGCTCAATTCTAGCCAAGATGTGACGCGCATATGTGCTCTTCTTTAAATAGAAAGCATGTTCACTAACAACAGAGTATACTTCATCCTTTTGATCCCTTGTACAACAATCCAACATCTTTTGAACAACAAAATTTGCATATGGATCACGCATCATACATACAATAGCAGGTTTTTCACCAATTGAACTTTCTACTGTGACATTTTCCCTTAATATATTCTCTATTAACATATGTTTTTCTTGGTTTGGTGCATTCTTTAAACATTGTTCGACTAGATGGCTTGCAAATTTGTGCATACTGTACCTAACGACATTGGTACGAACGTAAGTACAAGCAGCGGCACGCTGATCTTCTGAGCCATGCTGCAATACATATTGCAAAACGAAGTTACCATGACGATTAAATGCAAGCTCTTCAAATTTTTGGACAAGTTTCAAAGAAATATCATCAATCATACGAACAAATTCACCAGTACCAACACTTGATCGTGGATCATGACGCACTTCGGAACATGTGGCAATACAACGTTGTAACAAATGACACCCATATTGATGTTTAGCAAGGGACATGATGTTTGTTCTGGCCAATGCATGTGCAATGAACATGACTTTGTCACATGGCATGAAACGTAAACATTTTTGCAATACATGTGTAGCATTGCTATCACATGCGCATGCAGGAATCTGATTTTTCAATTCGTTTTCAAGCATTGTCACTAAATGCTCGTGATCTGAATATTCAATCGCTGCTTGCAACACACGACAACCATTCACATTTTGTGCTAGTAACAATATATTTCCACGCATAGCTTCAGTCATGCCACGACATAATTCTACGCTACATTCCTCATACATCTTTTTCACGACATAATTGCCGCATTTGTTCAACATCAATTCCACTCCTTGGCCTACAATTTCAGAGTAAATAATGTCCATTTCATCTTTATCAGCAACTTCTATTCTGTGTTGTAAAAAGCGCGTTGCACGTCGATCTCTGGCAAACATTGCAATATGACCTTTGATTTCATCAATGGTCCATTCTCTACCAGATTTATCCATTTTGAATTTGTCTAAAACAGTTGATCCACCATTTAACGAATTAGGCGAGGAGTTGTAATCTTCACGTTCGCGCTCTAAACGATCCATACGGTCCATGCCGCTGTTGCTCCTTGGAGAATCCATATTGTGATGGCGACCATTACGTCGATCATTATGGCCATTTGAATGTCGATAACTGTTGTTTCCAGGACTGCCGCCAGGACTTGAGCCATTCCTACGATCGTCGTATTTATTGTTGCGACGATTTCTTCCACGGCGTTGCGTTTGAAATTCAAACGAATCTGACCTATCACCCTTACCATGATTGTTATAATGATTGTTGCTGTGTCTTGAACTTCGTTGCGTCTCCCAACCGCCTGGCGTCCTTGAGTTGCGCGTATCACCTCTCCCACCTGGTGGTGTGCGCGGCGCTTGTTGGTGATGGTTGTTTACATTGTTACCATTTCCCCATGCTCCTTGCTGCCTTCCATTGCGTCTTGGTGGAGTATATGCATTTGGGCTGCTGTTATTTTTATTCACATTATGTTGCGTTGCAATTGGTGAACTTGGTGTTGCAAAATTCATTTTATTCCCATCCGTTCCAAGCAATGGTTTCCTTTGCGATTGTACAGGCGATACTGAAGGAAATGGCGCTGCATTTTGCTGCCGTTGTTGTTGTTGTTGTCGTTGCTGCTGCTGCGTTTGCGGATAGGATGACGCTAAATTATTGTTATTACCACCATTGTTATTGTACGATGACTTCAAATTTAGCGTTAAGCCATGATTGCCATTATTACTATTATTGTTAACATTGTTGTTTCCTGGCCATGCATTATTGTTGCTGTTGTTATTATTACCGTAAGAGCGATTATTTTGCTGCCCATTGCCACGTCCTGGATAGCTATAACTCATCGGATTGCGATTGTTGTTATTGTTATTAACGTTTTGTTCTGGATTTCTTTGCGTTATTCTTAAAAGTTCTTGTTGTGCATTAGCACCACCACTGTTGAAAAAATTATTATTCTCTATTGTATTAGCAGAGGAACCATTATTCCCACGCCATGCATTGTTTGTGACATTGTTTAATGTGCTATTGCCACGAACGTTTGCATTTCGTTGACCACCATATGCATTATTATTCCCTTGTTGTTGCTGCTGTTGATAAAACATTTGCGTCAAATCCGATTGGTCCGATCTTCCATCTGAACCATCACCTCTATTATTAGGGTTCAAACCACTACTTAAACCAACTGGTGAAGTATTTAAAAACGAATTCTCAAAAACAATTGGCGAGGATGATGGTGCTCTATATCCGGACGATGTTAATGACGGTGGAGTTGATGATAACGGCGCTTGGTCTTCTTGAAAATTATTGCGACTAGCATTACTTTTATTCACTGGTGGATATGACGCATAATTATCTACAATACCAAGGGAACGTGTAAATTCTTGATTTAAAATATTCATATTAGTTGTATCATCATTTACAGTACTATTCGGTGGTGTAGCAGATGCATTGTTATTATAGTCATAATTTGGTAAATTGGTGCTGCTTGTAGTGTCATTTGCGCTGCCATAGCCTGGCGGTGCAGATCTTTTCTGTTGTTGTTGGTTTTGTGCTGCTAAATACATCACAAAAGGTTACAATTTCTTTGCACGGAAGGGAAGGGGGGGGGAAAAGGGTATTTACTACTGTAAAATGAGGTAATTTTCAGTATAGTAAATATATATATGTAAATTCTATATCTTTTATCTAAATGATATATCTTTACAAATGTATATATATATACGTATATATGTGTATTTGTGTCTGTACTAAGTATCTGATATCTTTTAATTTACAAATGAGATATATCTATAAAATGTATACAAGTCTATTTACGTATATGTATATCTAATTATGAAGAAGGTCGATCGAAAGATAAGAACCCAGGTATATATTATAAAATAGTAATAGTATTCCCATTGTATTCCAGTATTCACAACTCTTCATTCTGTAAAATAGATGTACATATAGATGGGTCGGTGGAAAGTAATAATGCTATTTCCATCTTAAATTTATAAAATCTTTTTTCAGCAATTTGTTGCAATCCAGGCAATCTGGCATATCTATATAAATTACAATGGAATAGTATTATATTGATTTTATTGGATCTAAAATATATAACTTGATCACCAAAAAAAAAGATTTTAGATAGGAACAGCATTGTAGCCACACCCTTCGCTTTTTCCAGCCTTTAAAAATTTTACCTTCTTTCCGCGCGAAATGTATATCATATACTGTATAGTCTATTTAGTAGATTACATCCTTTAATCTCCTATTATAGCAACATTATAGTTACCTTCAATTGAAAAAATGAAAAATCTGGGGTTATTTAGTGCTCCCAGGGTGCTACATGTATTCTAGTTATAGATCCATTTTTCCTTTTGTCGATTTCTTTGTTGTTGCTTTATAATAGTGCTACTGTAGTTACTGTACATGTATTATTTCAATTGTTGTGCACTCTGGCACTTGTTGTGATATACTAAGCTAATTATTCAAAAATTTTCATATCATCAAAAAATATCCAATAATAAAATAATAGCAACACAGGTTTAGCCAGTTAGCTATACAGTATGTGGTTATAGTACAATATCTGTACCACAGAGTAATACCTGTGGTACAGTAATTGTTATAATATTATGCTTATATAGACTAGCAACACTACCAGGTACCAGGTACTACTAATAATAATAATAATATTTAATAAATAATAATAATAGATTAATAAAAATATATATTATTTATCACATTAATTATTGCACTAATGCACTAATATACAGTATAATATATAATAACAAACATTAATCACATTATACATAAATAATAAATATAATACTATATACACAATTGACAAAACAAATAAATAAAACCCAACTGTCAATACGTACATAAACATCGAGAAATTTTACATATAACACCACAACCAAACACTATGCAATTCAATTCAATATCAGATTTATATTCAAAATTATCATTAAAAGAAGTCAAACGTGCATTGCAACAAACAGAAAGTAAAGCTAAAAATGCAAATGATAAATTAATGTCTTTGGTAGCAACGCGTTACCCAGATTTATTACAAGTTGCGGATATGGTAGATGATATGGCAGAATCACAAACAGAATCTATGGAAAATATCGTTTCAATACAAAATGCTTGTAGTCATATACCTAGCTTTAACATAAATGAAACACGTGAAATAATTAAAAAAAGACGTCGTAAAAAATTACTTGTAAAACAAAACCAAATAAAATCAGCACAAATCATACAACAAATGTTTAGAATATACATTGCAAAAAAGACATTACACCAAGCCAAAATAAATAAATTGAAATTGATTGAATTGGAAAAAAAACAAAATGAAGCATCTAGCACATTAAGTAAAACATGGAAAATGTATAAATATAAAAAAAAAAAAAAATTAGAAAGTATACGAAAAGAAAAAACAAAATTAATTCAAAGTTTATTAAATCATTGGGTGAATGAAGAATCATGGACATATGATGATGATGCCTGGTTATGTCAACGTCCTATATCTACTAAAGAAATTGAAGATGGTGTCCAAGTTCATTTTCCATCATGCGCAAGTGCACGATTATTTGTTGCATTACATACTATGGTAACAACGTCTATTGGTAATGATGCTATTGATTTAATGCTTTATTTTAATCAAATTATTGAAAAAACAACAAGTTCATTAGCACGTTATCAATTATTATTTGATATGAGGTTTGCTGGAATGGATGCAAAACATACTAGACAAATTGTAGATTTACTGGATCCAATTGACCACACTTTAATGGATGGACTTGTGAATAAAGCAGTAAAAAATGCATTGAAGAAATCCAAACGGTTGTTATTACTAGGACCCAATAACAACAACAATAATAAAAATAATATATTAAATCATGATAAATCCATGTACGATGATGATGATAATAATAATGGTAGTAGAGGAAGAACATTATCTACTGGTGAATTAAATAATGAAGAAGTAGATCAATTAACAAGAGCTATACCATGTCCCCGTTTTCCTATTGCTGCATTAAGGCAATTGCCATTGTCACAACGTAAGAAGAAATCAGGATCATTATCAACACCAACCTCATTAATACAACAAGCTCGACGAAAGACATCAGATAATAATAGAGCGAGTAATGAAAAAAATGCTAGTGGTGGATGGTGGTGGTGAGAAAACAAACGAAGCTTTCGTATATTTTACGAGCGTAAAAATTTTATTATATTTTTACGGTACATTTTTTTAAAATTTTTACTCTGCTGATTATATTATCGTATAATACTCGCGAAGTATGATAAAAAATATATTTAATATATACGTATATGGTTACCTTCATTGGTATTCTCGATTGTGAGAATATCAACACACTAGTGTGAGATAGATTATTTCAGTTATAATGATATTGTATTCTTTTGAAGAGTAGGAATTATCATGAGTAAATTAAAACAATTCATAAATTATGCGTAAATTAAATATATATATGTGGTTAAAATGCTTTTTATATAAATATCATTACTCGTGTATTACTTCACATATATATAATAAATAGAGAGATATTTTACAAAATACTACATGCTATACTATTTATTTGCCCACCACCTTTTCGTCTTAATGATATTGAATTCTGAAATACAATTAACATTGCCGTCATATTATCTTTTGATCCTAAATTTAAACAATGATCTAATAATTGATTGACAACGTTTTCTATGTGATCTGCATCTATTTCATTACGCGTGCCACGAAATTTACGTCTAATTCGATTTCTAACAAAAGTGCATGCTTCTTGATTAGACATAACATCCCAAATACCATCACATGCTAATATTAAAAATTCATCTTCCACATCATCTCGATTTTTTTCAAAAATTTCTGGTGAAGCAGATACTAAAAATTTATTTGGTGGTTTATTTGTATCTTTGAAATTAAAATCTCCCAATGCTCTGGAAACTGCTAAAATTCCATTGACACGGCCATTCATCACGTGCCCGCCATTTTCTTCAATACGTTTTTTTTCGTTTTTTAAATTTGGTTTGTGATCATGGGTTGTTAATGGTATTGCTCTTCCTTTTCTACACAATACAACCCTTGAATCGCCAGCCCAACCAGTTACAAATTTGTTTTCATCATATATACATACACAGGCTGTCGTTCCTGCATTTTTTTGGGCATTTGTTTTAGCTTCTTCAAAAATTGAACGGTCTATATTTAAAAAGCTTTCTTTAATTAATTCTGCAAAAAAAGTGTCACTTGAAAGGGCAGACAAAGATTTATTGGACGATAATTCTTTCATGGATTTGACAAGGTGTTTTTTCAAAAATTTAGCTGCAAAAGTACCACCATGGCCATCGAAAACACCAAATATGCCGTTCGCTTTTGCTGGAAAAGCAGTTTTTACAATATGTTCATCTTCCTGTTCGGCACGCCAACCTTGCATATTTGATACTGCATAGACAACATCATGAAAAGTACCTGACTCGACCTCTTTTTTTGTTATCGGTGAATACATGTGTTATATACTTTTGTACTTCTGGATTTGTATGATCAAATACATAAATAACACCTACTTCGTTTTCCCATTCAGGATTGAAATATCCAATTACATTTGCACTTTATAAATTAAAATGGTATACTACAACTGATATAATAATTGAAATAATATGTGAGTTTGCCACAACATAAACAGTACATAGTATCCATATTACTAGTAGTTATAACAGGTGTATAATATTAGGGCTAATAATGCTGTATATTAAATAATAACAGATTTTGTTGCACCCCCCTGGCACCCCATACCATCTTGCTCTTTCGAATAGCACAACAATAGCAGAAGAAGAAGGTTGTAGATTTATATATACATATATATCTATTAATATTATGTCAAAAAAAAAAAAGTAAAAGTGGCTTTTTTTTTGGTTGAATCTATACATATAATATAAAGATAGGAAATGTTAATACATTTACAAATGGAACAAAACATTTCTTTTTATCAATAATTACCGACACCAAAATCGATATATTTATATTATTACCATACCAATATGCCAAACAACGCAGTACTACTAACCCTATCTTGGGTAATATGTACATCCACTACATTGTCAGTCTTTTTAATGTTTGCATTTCATCATCACGTTGTATGGAACGCACCATTTTCGTCCGCGTCTGAAAAAAATAATTATAACAATCTTGTAAAAATAGTCTCTTTAATTGACAATGATAATGTAAATAATAAAGTACAAAAATTGATTGAACAACTGCTCAAAGAATACTATGATCTGGGGAAACCATTGCTTATTAAAGGTGGTGTAAAACATTGGCCTGCTTTTAATAATTGGAATTCATTTGATTATTTATTAACAACGGTTGGTTCGAAAACAGAAGTAGTTTTACAAACGGATGTAACAGAGCAACGAGCAAATCCATTTGTAGCAACAACTTTCCAAGCTTTTACAGATTGGTTAAAGAAATACCCTACATTGAAAGAGACAACAGAATATAAGGAAAGAGTAGGCGCTACATATTACATTGCAGAAGAATTTGATTTTTTAGAAAAATATTCACAATTATACAAAGATATGATTAATTTGACTGATTTTGATTTTTTTAAAAATAATTTAAACATGGTTGGTGGCGATGATAATCATACTATAAACTATGGTTTTGAAACGGCATTTTGGATGGGTGGTGCAGGTGCAAAAACTGGTTGGCATTACGATTATGATTATTCGTTTAATGTCTTATGTCATTTAAAAGGGGAAAAACAATTTTATATAGCCAAACCAATAGCGACACAATTTTTATATCCATCTTCCAAGTTTGATCCTGGTGCTATTTTATCATCTGTAAATTTTTGGTCACCTGATTTGGAAGAATATCCAAAATATGCAAATATACAATTTGAAGAAATAAAATTAGATGCTGGTGATATGTTTTTTATACCTGCTGGTTATTGGCACGCAGTGGAAAGCAAATCGCATTCAATAAGTGTTTCCATACGTTTAATGCCGCGATATTTATGGATTGTAAATTCAATCGATCGTTTATGGGAAATGTTTTATTTATTAGGATGGTATGAACCAAGTGAAGGTACAGTCGTTCGGGCAAAAACAATTCAAGTAGCGTCATTGTAAAAAAATCATTTTAAATATAATAATATTATATAATATCATATTTATCATGCGAGTTCGTAAATTATATAAAAAAAATACGCGATTACGTTTCGACGTTTCGTAAAAAATTATGCGTCGTGTATAAAATTAAATATTATATATATGCATATTACGAGAGTCTGAGATATGTATTTTTTTATATATATGCATATAATTTTTTTATATATAAAGATAAGCGTAGCGAGGTGTTTCCTCTGAGTACCTTCTCTCTCTTACTTCATAATGAAATCGTCTAAATCGTCTAAACAACGATGGATAATTTCACACCCTTCTTTAATTTCATCTTCATTAATAATTAATGGTGGTGTACAATGAACGTGATGTCCTCGCATTAATGTAACCAAACCTTCCTCTTTAAAACGTTCTTTTAAAAATTGTACACCTGGATGAACTTCATGCATGTTCATTAAAAAATTACCATCCTTACCGGCAAGATCAAACCCAGCACCTAAACCAACTACACGTGCTTGTTTCACGGATGGATGTAAATCAACAATTTTAGCTAATTCATGTTCCATTACTTTTTCCATTTTTTGAACATGGCCAACAATATCATTATCAATAGTATATTTCAAAGTTTCATATGCAACTGCACAGCATACAGGGTGAGCAAAATATGTGGAACCATATCCTAATGGATTTGTACGAAAATAATTGAAAATATCATCAGACATCCCAACTCCACTTAATGGTAAATAGGCAGAAGTAACACCTTTTGCAAATGAAATCATATCTGGCATGACACCATCAAAATGTTGAAATCCAAACATTTTTCCAGTACGACCAAAGCCATTCATAACTTCATCTGAAATTAATAATATTCCATATTCATCACATAATGCACGTACACCTTGCATGAACGATGTTGGTGTCTTTAACCATCCATTTGCACCGGTAACTGCTTCTAATACAATCGCAGCAATAGTATGCGAGCCTTCGAATAAAATTTGATCATGCAATGCATTTAAACATTTTTCACTTGCTTTTTCTACATCCTCATCCCATTTATAATGTAATGGAAATGGCTCTACCATTTTCACAAAACCAGATGCAGTTCCATCAACAAACCAATTGCGTTGATCACCTGTCATTGCTAATGAGGACGTACTACCACCATGGTAAGAACGAGGGCGGCTCATGATTTTTGGCCTTCCTGTGTATCTTCTTGCAGCACGTATTGCACATTCATTTGCTTCGGAGCCACCACTAGCGAAAAAGAAACCATTTATATCGCCTGGTACCATTTCACTTAATAAATTTGCTAAACGTGCACGTGGATTATTTATTGCTAAGTCACCATATACAAATGCAACATTTTCCATTTGTTTTGAGGCTGCATTTTGTATTTGCTCTGGTACAGTATGACCAAGGTTAGAGCACACAGCGCCTGCACTCCAGTCAATGTATTTTTTGCCATCCGTGTCGTAAAAATATACACCTTCTGCACGTTCTACTTGCACTGCTAAAGCATGGATTGGGTCTGATGCACCCCAAGAATATACAGAGTTATCAACTATAGCTTTATCTATCTCATCTGCACCCCATTCTTCTTTATGATGTTTAGCCATATCTACAGTGACTGAACTATTATCCATAGCACGAAATTCAGGCATTTTTGAACCAGGTGCATTTGGCTTAAAAGATTGATCAAGTGGTGGTGGTTGATAATCTGCTAACGGTTCTGAAGATCGAAACCTTGTTTGTCCTAAAATTGTTGTTGTTTGTTTATTGATATTATTTTTCATAATATGTTTCATTACAACATTTTGTTTTTGTATTGTATTTCGTAATAACATGATATATATATTTATGCGTGTTTATAATTATACACTTGTTTGTATATTTTCTTTCAATTTATCTACAATCTAAATGTACATTTAGTTTAATTATATGTATATATGTAAAAGGTTTGTTTTATTTTCCATTATTGTCCATCCATTTTACTAATACATGTAATATATTGATGTGCAACATGTGCATGTTGCATATATGTGGTGTTGTTATTCGCTCCTCTCTATCTCCACACACAACAACTCACAAACTAAAACAACAGTGGCACAATGTATGTTGCCTATCAAAATCCTTAACTAATACCTATATAGAGGTAGCTAGCTCTATACTATCTACACTGTATATCGGCCAGCAGTAGCTACAGTAAGGACCTATTACCACCTAGTCTACAAAATTATTTGTATCTGTACCTCTTCTTTTGCTGGCAAGCCCAGCAAGCAGCAGCCGCCAGCATCGCATGGAATATATTAATAATCATCAACATCACGTATAAATATATATGGATGTATGGCCAATATATTATATAATGATTGGACAGCTGTAAACAGAAATGTAGCGAACAAATATAAATATAGACAAGATACAATATACAATATAATAACAAAGAAATATGAGTACAACAGAAGTAGTAAACAATAATGACGACATGGTTCCAACTACTACGGATTTAAATAATTTTAAAGGTGGTTCAACATCTTCTGAATCATTCCAAGCTCCTGAAAATATTGATGATATATTAAAAGAAAATAGTAAAGGTATATTTACATGCTCAAATATTCCTGGTGCAAAATTTAATAATGCACAATTGCCATTTATTGGTGGCGCTGAAATCCAAAATGACGATGATTTGCCACCATATGCAACTGATAACTTGTATAAAGAAGAGGAATATGTTGAATTCGCGAAAAGAATAGATGAACATATTAATAGTAAATATGAGAACAATGATGTTATGGTTATTAAAAGAAGGCAAGAAATATGGATAAAATTTTTTCATTATTATGGTGGCAAGAAGTCAGCTTTATCTCGTTTTTTATGCGCCCGGGAAGGCCAAGTAGACAAAGCGATGGAAATGATTATATCGTGTGTTGAATTTAGAGAAGAAAATGATGTGGCAAATATTTTAGTTGAAAATGATAGCAGAAATGATATTGTCAAATATATTAGACAACACTGGACTGCAACTGTTTTTGGATTAACATATGACGGTAGTCCAGTTCAATACCACCATTTGCGAAATATTGATGTTGGGCAATTATGTGCTCCTGGAGAAAACAATTTACGTATTTTTTACTTATGGTGGATGGAAAATTGTTTACAAGTGCAACGTGCTGGGCATAAAGCACAAAGAGATTGTAAAGGTCCTATGTGTCAAAGTATTGAAATTTATGATTTTAAAAACGTCAGTCTATGGACGATGACGTATAATATTTTTGGTTTGCGCATATTTAGTCGTGCATTAGATGTAGGACAAGATAATTATCCAGAAAATCTACGAAAAGCATTTATAATTAATGCCCCTACAATAGTAACAATACTTTGGTCAATTGTATTGAAAACACTATCAGAAAGAACAAAAAGTAAAATTTCTTTAACTAGTCATGATAATAGGGAAGGATTGAGAGAGTTTGTAGATGATGCAACCATTGACAAAATGTTTTCTATGTAAAAAAATATGGAGATCATGACCCGGTTTATGCAACTTATCTGTGATGAGCTGAGCTGCGAGAGAGACTACTGTAGGGAAGACTCTGCGCTTGCCAGAGTAAGACTACTGCAACTAGCTAGCCTGGCTAGCTTACTGTGCTACTGGCCGTACCAGGTATAATTTAAATAATTGAAATTTATATTGTCTAATTGTCAAATAGTGAATAGTGCACGAGGTATGATAGTAAAATATGTGTAATTTGTACTTATTAGTATACTAAATTTTATTTATTAACTGGAAGCCCTCTCTCTCACTCAGATAAATCATCGGGTCATATTCATAATATATAAATGCATATATGAATTTTTACTACAAAATATCACCATCAATACCATCATCATCCACAATTTGCCGATATGAAGAATCTCTACTACCATCACCACCTTGAATATTATTGCTAGTATCAAGGAATAAAGAAGCTGGTGTTTGTTGCTTACCACCATTGCTACAAAAAATAAAAAAACTTAAAAACAATGTTGATAATCCAAAGATAACAACCAATGATATCAATAATATGTTATTACCATGAGAAGGAATATCAGATGGACAATTATTACCATTGTTTTTATCACTTGCAAAATTATATGTATCACAGTAATCAGGCATCATTGGTCCAATATACAAGCTTCCACGTCTGACCGTTTTGCAACGAAATTCGGCTAATCGAATCCTCGCATTATTAATATCAAATGCAGAGCTATCGCCAATAGACCATAATCGCTCTGCAACTGCATTGCCTCTTTGGAATATTCGCGTTTCTATATTAAGAAAATCTGCGTTTTCATCCCAACTGCTAATTTCACCACCAATAACATTGTTGCTAAAATTCATATTATAAATATCATCATACATATCTGTCCATGTAGATTGATACATCCAATGGCCAGTTTTTTTATCCTTAAACACTGGCCCTAATGGAGATTGGCGGTCCATATATGCGCCAAAGCTAACAATTATATCATGACCATCCCTAGTTGCATTTTCTAAATCATCGAAACTTTTCCATAAATTAACTACCGCTTCTTTATGTTCATCTAACGATCCAGCATCATACGCTTCTTCCCACAAGATTGGCAAACGATTTTTTTCATTGACTACATAATTTAATATTTTTTTCGTAAACCATGCTTGCAATTTAGAGACGGATCCAATCTCTTTATGCTCCTTTGCAAACTTGACGATTCTTGGTATAGAGTTCCAACATTTTGGCATGACTTCATCACCTCCTAAATGAATATATGGATCTTGAAATAAATCTAATACTTCAGATAGTAACTTCGTTACAATTTGATCAATGTTCTCTTGAGTAACATCCATACTGATAACATTAATAGCTCTTTCCATAACACCACCACTATTTCCTTCCACATAATCAAAACAATGTGTAATTACATTTTCCATACTTTTTGAAAACCCCCAACTTGCTGTATGGCCTGGTAAATCAAATTCAGGTACCAACCGTATTCCACGTTCAAGGCTATATTGTATTAAATTTTTAATTTGATCTTGTGTATAAATTAGCTTTGGATATGAATAGGAGCCATATTTCGCAAGGTCAGGGAAAATATGAGAATCATATGGAAAACTTTGAGAATCAACTATGTGCCAATGTAAAACATTTAATTTAACAAATGCCATAGTTTCAATAACTTTTTCGATCGATTCAATATCAAAATAATGCCTCGCCGTATCTAATAAGACACCACGCCATTTAAATCTTGGAGCGTCTTCGATTTCAATAGGTAAATTAGGTAAAAGAAAACCTTCGCCGGTATAAACAATAAGTTGTGATAATGTTTCTAACCCTCTTAAGGCACCAACCCAGGTTAGGGCTTCTAATGTACCACTTTCTGTATCTAAATTCAAAGTATAATCTTCTTCCATACTACCCAACGTATCTGCACGTACAGTACCATCTGTATTTTTTATAACAATGTTTAAAGTATTAAAAAATGGAGTGTTATCGTTAACATTTGAAAGAAATTTCAAAGCAGGATTAGTTGTGTTAACTAAAGGCGGTAATTTCACCTTTAAATATGGTAGTGTTTCGCCAACCTTAATATTATTTGTCATGCTATCAAAAACTCTTTTCGCACCACTCGTCACAACCGACGTAACCGAAATATGGCAACCTTCTGCAATATTTATGTTAATGTTTGCAGGTTTGACACGAGAAATGGTTTTAAAATGTCGTTTTATTGATTTTGGTTTTGGAGTGACGCTTGGATATGTTGCTGTCGAAAAGGTTGCGTCAACATGATAAAATATGGAATGTATCAATATTATAAATATTGATGAAACTATTGTTAATTTTATGGAAAATGGCATGCTATATTCTTGATTTATTTGGATTTTATTCAATCGTGCAATATTTAGTTTCCGTATGTATATTATATTATCTATATCATATTATCCGATATATTGAATATATATAATTTAGAATATAATATATATAATAGTTGCAATAATAAAATGGCAGTAGTAGTTGTCTCCCCTTGGTGCAACCAATCTAAATCTGGCAATCCTGGCAATCCAGCAATCTGGCAATCCTGTGGCAATCTGGCAATCTGGCAATCTGGCAATCTGGCAATCCATAATGATGCTCTGTGTGGTAGACTTGGATATAATATGGTGATTCTCATTTAGATTAACAATTAGTGTACTTAGATATATGGTATTTTCCTACCATATTGCAAGATAATATAATATGTTGTTGCTAATAATAATAATATTGGTATTATTATTATTAAGTAGAAAAAATAATTATAATATGGAAGTAAAAATTTGTATCGTAAAAGATATAATTTAAAAAGAAGAATGTTATAACATCCGGACATATATACCAGCATCATCAATAACATTATTTTATCTATCCAATGCAATTCATCAATTAGCACAAACAAACAAAAACAATAAGACAATGTCGTCCTTGTCTGGAATATCATATTTAAGTAAACTAGTAAAAAATTTAGCAAAAAGGAAACCAAAGTATTTAAATTCTGAAAAACGAGCATCTGTATGTTTAATTTTAAGGCTTCAAGAAAATTCAAATAATAGTTATAATTATAATAATGATAATAATAATAGTAATAATGGAATAATAGATAATAACATGTATGATTTATATGATAAAAATGAAAAAAAAATCATCCTTGATGACAACAATTTTGATCACTTTAACGAACTGGAATGTTTGTTTATTAAACGTGCTATCATTCAACAAGATCCGTGGTCTGGCCAAGTCGCTTTACCTGGTGGTAAACAAGAAGAACAAGATAATAACTCCGATTATAATACTGCAGTTAGGGAAACTCACGAAGAAATAGGTATTGATTTAACAAATCAAGATAATTTTCATTATTTAGGCCAATTAGATGATCGCCAAATTACTGGGCGGGGTAAAGTTATTAAAGGTTTTGCAATGATACCACACATATTTTTGCAAACGCCAGGTCATACAAGGCCGAAAGTGAAACGTGAAAAAGCTGAAGTAGCAGGCGTTCGTTGGGTAGATGTTGATATTTTTAATGAAAATAATATACAATGGGATTTAATTCAAAGACAAAATTATAAGGGCTTTACATATTTATTTCCATCGATAGATCTACCAAAAGAAGGTGATGTAACAAAGACGGATCATTTGAATTTCCATTTGTGGGGATTGACATTTGGTGTGATATCAGATTTAATATCTTTAATGGGTAATCCTAGTATCAACAATCAACAATATAAACAAAGCAATAAAGATGATAATAAGGAAGAACCATATTCGGATGCAGAATTAAAAGAAATCAAAAATGTTACGTAAAAAAAGAACCGGGATCTAGATATTACTCCCTATGAAGTAGAGTGTCTGGAGTGTGCAATATATTTTTCGTCTTGCGTGTGTGTACGAATTTTTTACATGCGTTGACGTAAAAATATAATGTATATACGAAGAGTATTTTGATGGTTAAAATCTAAGTTATATTCGTAATAATTTTACACTTCTCGTGTTAAGTAATATGCTCAATACTCAATCGCAAGAATAATATGTTATCCTACTATAGTAAAGCTCTAATGCACCTCTCTGCAAACTAATACTCAACGAAGAGTACTAACGAAGAGTACTCAACGAAGAGTATATATATATATAATATTGTCCATCTTCCAGTTTAGTGAGATAGATATTATTGCCTCAGTTATTGTATTCTTTCTGGGGAGAGTACGTTTTCGTACGCACAGTATATTTTTTATGAGAGGGAATGATTATCCTGGAGAGTAAATTTAAAAATTTAAGTTATGTCTATGCATCATATATATATATATATAACTCGTATATATAATTAATGTGTACGAGTAACATATTATGATATTATACGAGTATATACTCGCGTATATATTATATTTTTTTTCATTTTTTATCATCCTCAGTATCCCTAATATTATCAATCAGCTCATCCACGTTTAGTTTCTCATTCTCTTTATTCCTTTGTTTGCTTATTAACGTGGAGTAAAATCCACCTTGTTTTAGTAATTCTTTGTGATTTCCATGTTCCACTATTTGTCCTTTATCAACAACAGCAATCATATCTGCATTAATTACAGTAGAAAGGCGATGTGCTATCAACATTACCGTGCACCCACCCTGGGCAATTAAACGGTCAATAGATTCTTGTACCAATGATTCACTCTCAGCATCTAATGCCGATGTAGCCTCATCTAATATTAATAACTTTGGTTTTCTTAAAAAAACGCGAGCTAATGCCAATCGTTGCCTTTGCCCACCACTTAACCTGACCCCACGTTCTCCAACTTTTGTTTGGTAACCTTCATCTAATTCCATTATAAAATCATGTGCATTTGCCTTCTTCGCAGCATCAATTATATCTTCAACAGCATATTCTTCACGTCCATAGCTAATATTTTCTTCAATGGTTCGATTAAAAAGTTGTGTGTCTTGTGCTACAATGCCAACACGTTCATGGAATGTAGACAACCTATAGCTAGGCAATGGCTTTCCATCTAAAAGTATATTTCCAGATTTTGGATCATAAAAACTACGATGAAAAACAATGTATACGTGTATATGTTGTATAATAATGTGTGAGAGATTATTTTTATGATATGGTAATAATATACAAGACTTAGCCCAACGAAGAGCATATACATATATATATATATTGTATGATACTTACCGCATCAATAGGTGAGCAACCGTACTCTTTCCACCACCTGATCTACCAACCAGAGCAACAACTTTATCTTGTCCAATTTTCAATGAAAAATCCTTTAACACAATATTATCTGGTCTCATTTGGTAGTAAAACTTTACGCTTTTAAATTCAAGTGCAAATGCTGTATCATCAGTCACCGGATCGCCTTTAAATAAATCAATATCTGGTAAATTATCCATCAATGTCAATACTCGTGTTGCAGCAGCACCAGCCCGCGTTAAGGATGAGAAAACGCCGGTTAATGACTGATACGCATTATTAATCATTTGCCAATATAACTGAAAGCTTATCAAGCTACCGACAGACAACCTGCCATCTTCAGACATTGCCACGTTCCCCCCATACCATAAAATTAAAATAGATGCACCTAAATCAACATAATTAGTTATAGCATATGTACCAGCGGCTGCAATCGCATCCACGATTCCTCGAGAAAGAGCATTCATAATTGAGCCCCGATATTTTGAAATTTCAGTCTGATCCTGTCCACATGCTCTGACCGTTCTAACATTTGAAAATGCCTCGGTAGCAACTTGATTGGCATCGCCAAGAGCTGACCATATTTGCCGGTTTAAACCACGGGAAAACTGTGCATATAGTGTAATTAAGAAGATAATAGGACCAATACTAGTAAAAGCAAGAATCGATAACCTCCACGATGTATATAAGCACATGACCAGTCCGCCAAAGAATTTGATAGAGTTGGTTAATATTGTGTTCATTAGTGTTCGCATTGGACTAACCATTCCGTTTGTATCATTCGTTAATCGTGAGGTAAGTTGCCCCGTCATTTGTCCATCAAAAAAACTTATGTCTTGAACCATGATATTGGAAAATAATCGTTCCCGAATATCAGCAGCAATTTTCCTTCCAATGATTGTAATGGCCAACGATGAAATGGAACCGAAAAATCCAGTTGATACAGCACATACTAAATAAAATGTTACATTTTCAGTGAACTCACTTCGATGATGCTCTGCTACATTATCTAAGATACGCCCAGTGTAATGTGGTAAAATTAGATTAGTACCGCAAGTAATAATTAAACATGCAAATGAAATAGCCACTAACCATGTATGTTTCGCAGTAAATCCTAAAGCTCGGCAAAAATATCGATACGATGTAATTTCTTTTTGCTCTTTAATGCCTTTATCACCTCGAATCAAACCTTCCGCGCCACTTTTATTCGATCTCATAGCACAATGATTGCAAACATCAAAATCACATTGATTGCAACGCCAACCTTGCTTGTCTTGAATTCGCTTATGACATAAATCACACCAATTGCATGGTAGATCTTTTAAATGCAAATGGTGATGATGGACACCTGGAAAAAAACGACCTTTTTTTTTAACTGCTTCGTTAGCGTAATTTCGCATTGAAAAAAATTGCAAATTCATCCAAATAGGCAAAGTACAAAGTAATATAGCTGCTATCATAGACTCTGCACCATTTCCAACAAAATCAAATGTAATACATTTAATGCCAGTAAAAATGGAGCATGCAGAACATAATACAAAACACAATCCCAATACAACATTTTTTCTTTGTTTTGTAATTTGCTTTACATTCAGTTTTTTTGCTTGCCGCAGTACAGTTGCTCGCCCACGTTGCAGGCCTGGTCCTAATGGATCCTTAATAATAGTTTCAAAATCGTTAGATTTATGTTCATCGAAGCCGTCAAGAGCTACATAATCTGTAGAGTTTTGTATCGTTTGTTTTCTTAATTTTTTCGCTTCCTCATTTTTTACATATTTTTCCTCATCCCCAACATTAACAGCGGTGATTGTAGCTATTACAACAAGGACAATGCGCACAATACATAATAATGAAATATCAAACGTTAACCTTGTAAAATTAAATAAAAATTGCAATAGTTGAATTGGTTTTTCATGTGAATTTTTAAAATAGGTTAAATATAAAAGTGAGCCTGAGGCTGCAAGATCAATAATTATTGCTCCAACAAGAATCACCAGCCATTTTGTTTTGGATGATAACGATATGCACATTGTTATTAGGATGATGTAATGATGTATTAATTGCTATTGGTTTATAGTATTATCGTTGTGTTTCTGATTTGATGTTTTAATTTTGAAATTGTTTATATATTTTTCTTTAATAATTATTTTTTTGCTTTTTCTTTTAGTTTATAAATCTTACATAAATAATATATACGCACATACCTTCCTTTATATTTATTTATTATTTCGAATTCAATCTTCGCACCTTCCTGGAATTTATATATGTGGTAGTATTGTATTACTTTTTATAATATTATGAAATAAGGTATGTGCGTCGTATAATTAATAGTATAAATCCTATATGGTCCTATATATATGTGTCAAATCGGGTCCTCTCTTTTATTGTCTTATAGGTCATATTACTCATACACGCACACACAAACAATACATATTTTACATTGGACATATATAAGTATATTGCTACATTGAATATCAGATTCGTATATATTATTTTTTAATCATTGCTCATTGCATTTATCCATATTTTATAATAATCATCTCTACTCAACCTTATTGGATTTGTAAAACCAGTAGAATTCGCTTCTGCTTTTATTGATATTGACTTGCCATCAGCTTCCACACTTTCATTCACTGTTACAATGGAAGATAAGTTTTTAGGAATATTACATTGTTTGGATAACTCATCAACCCAAAAGATTACTTTCATGTACCCTCGACTACTATCATCATCTTGGCTTTCATTTTCTTCCTTGTAAAATGTATCAGGTGGTGTTGATAAATTTAAATATTGTGCAATATCATTGCATTTGTTTTTTATCTCATTTTTATTTAACCGTAAAAAGTAAGGTAATAAAATCGCATTTGTCAAACCGTGTTGTGTATTGTAAACGGCACCAATAGGTTCAGATAATCCATGTACACCACCCAAACCTTTATGAAATGCAACTGCGGCCATTGAACTAGCCGCCAATAAATGCGCACGACCTTCTTTATCAGCACCATTTTGATATACACGCACTAACCATTTATCAATAGATTTCATTGCTCGTAATGCAATACCATCACACATTGGATGAAAACCAACTCCACCATCATGGTCATCTGGTACAAAAAAAGCCTCCAATGCATGTGTCAATGCATCCATTCCTGTCCAAGCTGTTAAATTTGGTGGCAATGATATAGTCAATTCTGGATCTAATAAAGCATAACATTTGCAGTCTGGATGTGCAACACATGATTTTACATGATCTTTTGTATTTGTAAACATGGATTCAGCAGCCATCTCAGCCCCCGTACCACTTGTGGTAGGTATTGTAATAACAGGTGGAATTTTAGAATTATTTGCTGCTACATCATATGGCTCGTCCACCATCCACCAAAAAGTATCTAACGCTTCTTCGGTATACCCAACCATTGCAATAGCTTTACCGGCGTCTAAACCAGAGCCACCACCAATTGCAATAACAGAATCAGCATTATGATTTCTTAAAAATTCAGCTCCTTCATAGATATTTAAATCAGTAGGATTAGGATCAACGTTTGAAAATATTTGTACATGTATATCCTTATTTTTATTTGTTTTCAAAATAGATTCAACCTCTTTAATAATGTTTGTATTTGCTACTAAATCTCGATCTGTCACTATTAATGGTCTCGTTGACGATATTGATTCTAATATTGCTGGCAGTTCTTGTATTCTTCCATTTCCAAACATAACAGGCAATGGAAAGCCCCATTCACCATTCATAGAAGAGAATGAGAATGCTTGGAAAGATGCATGCTTATATATATTATGTTTTACTAATGTTGTACCAAATCGAAACATGTTGGTTTTTGTTCATTTATTTTGTACCTATCACACAATACGTTTATTGGTGTTGTGACTTTCGTATTTTATTTTTGATTTATTTGTATATGTATGTGTGTGTGTGTGTATTACTTTTTGTTATTATATTATTAGCACATTATATTACATGTATTATTTCTTCGAAAGTATAATAGAAGAGTGTATATTATTAATTAAAAAACTGTTGTTTATTATTATTATTATTAATAATAATATAATATTAATACCATCAATTACAATATATATATACGCATATATCAGCTATACCATCTTTAACACGAATATAACCATCACATGTTCTATTAAACGTATAATAATAACCAACATGCCAAAAAATAAAAGAAAAAGTCAAAGAAAAACATATATAGTAGAGGAAGAAGATGGCGTTGTTGTTCTCGAGGAATTCATTACTTCTCCAAGTGGTATATTATTTGTCGTTTTTATTGCAATTTTATTTACAATATTAACAAGCCCTAAATTATATACATATCTATTAAGTATAGTAACGTCCAGCGTTCATATGATAATGTCTATCATTATATCAATGTTCAAAACAAAGGTTGTTAGTACGGTAGATAACAATGATAATCATATGGAATCACCAAATGATGTTATTACAGAGCGTTTTAAAGCATTTAATAAAGCCATTGAATTATCAGGACAAAAAGATTATAAAAATGCTTTGCCATGGTTTGAAACAACTAATGTTACAATCGATGGGAAATTGCCAACAAATGATGTACTGAATACAGAATGGGGAAATGCATATTATTTTATTTACAAAGATTCTATAATGTCAAGTAACAATAATAATGCGATGGATGATAAGAACAACAACGATATTGACGATAATAATATTAATAGTAGCAGTAAAAATGATAAAAAATCACTTCAAAAAGCAATACAACACTATAAGAAAGCTGTTGAAATAAATGAAAATTCTTTTAGTGCTATTGGTAATCTGGCAGAGATTTACATGCGATATTATACATATAAAAATAACGAAAGTGGAACATCAACAGAATCTGATGGGAAAAAGAACATCGATGAAATGACCGTTGTGAAAGAATTATTGGATAAATTAATTGAAATACGAAATATATGTGAACCACATCGACAGGTTGGTAAAAAAAATAAATTGGAACCTCCAAGTTTTTGTAAAGATATTAAAGAAAATAAGGAAGAATTTAGCGAAACAATACGTAAATCATTTATAATGAAGGCTGAATTATTTTTCAATGAAGAGAAATTTATAGAAGCAGAAGCATTTTTAAAACAAGCTGCGAAAATAAGGCAATCATTGGATGTATATGAAAAATTTGGACTTGTGTATGAAAAATTAAACAAATTTAAATTAGCCTATACATATTATTCAAAATGTAAAGCAAATATTAAATTTTGTAAAGAAAGGTGTTCATTTCTAGATAAAGTGGGAAAAAAAGCTGCGAATGAAAAATCAAAATCATTGATAAGCGATAAGGAAACCTACGAGAAGGATGATAATAATGTAAAAAAAGATAATAAATCGAAAAGAAAGAAGAAAAAGAAAAAGAAGAAAAAGAAGAAGAAAAATTAAAAATTATTATACCCGACATTATTATTCTCTTATGATACTCTCATATTTTAATATATTACTAAAAAAAGAGTATATAATTTTAATTAATGCATAATTTATTTTTTAATTTACTCATGAGTATATAATATAATCTATTACCCATGTAAACGGAAAGTGCCAAAATCGGCAGGTCTGTGATTTTTATGATGTATTTTTGCTGTCGTCATAATTCTAATAATGGCACGTTGCAATGCATCGGACAGAATGTAAATGTAAAAGTAACATATTAAAATATAAGATATTTTATAACACTGAAAAACTACATAATTAATTAATTATTAATAATACGAGCCTCGTATGAATTAGTGATGACACGAGAAGTGTAAAAATATTATCATATCATATAACTTAGATATTATATTAAAAAAATTAGTGATGGATAATTTATATCATATCATACCCCCGTATATATGATGATGTGTTAAAATTATTTTTATATATATACAAATGTATTTTAATCACATTTTATTATTTTTAACAATCATTTGTTTAATTCCATCATTTACGCGACAATAATATGCATATATGTATGTGTATTCTAAATATTACGTCGTATTTTATATATTTTTATTTTAAAATATTAAACATCGCTCGTAAAACATACTATGATATCATATCATACGTAATATAATACGAATTCGTAATGTATTAACATTTTTTAGAACATTATTTAAACTACATTGAGTATGTGTGGTGATTCATAGACTTGTTCTGATTGGTATAATGAATTTTTCCTTTGGTGCTGCGATATAAAATTTGTTGTATCTATAGCAACATATTTTGCACTTGCTTCTTTTTTAAATCGACGATAAATCAATCCACCAATTAAAAATGCAACGAACGCACCAGTACCACACCATATAACAATTTCTTGAACTTTTTTTTTTTTTTTATTAGTAGCAGTGCTTGTTTTTGATTTCATTGGCAATTTTGCTGCAGCAGCTGAAGAAGAACCAGCAACATCATCAATTATTTTATGGCCAATATCAACAAATGAATCAGGGTTTGATTTCAAAGTATCAGATTCAGACATTACGTCATTTCTTTCATCGTCCATTTCATCGAAAGACATACTACCTCCAGAAGCTTTATCTAAAATACTTTGAAGTTCTCCTTGGTTTACCGAGATTCGTAAGACTTTGTTTGGATTTTTTTTATGTAATATAACATTATAAAATTTACCGTTGGCTTCATTAAACCAAGCGCAAGATGTCTTGCTTCTGCAAACAACCCTTTGCTTCCCAGCTGGCAGATTAATTTTCTTTACTGATTTACATTTGAATCCACTCTTTTTCTTACAAATAGTTTCATAAACTTCTTTTTGACTTTGCGACGAGTAGTAACTTGGATAACCACCATCGTCTGGATAACCACCATCGCCTGGATAACCACCATCGTCTGGATAACCACCATCGCCATTACCTGGACCGAAACCTGGATCAATAGGTTGAGTCAATCCATCTGGTCGAGGTACGTTAAAAGCATTTGCATCAAATGCGTCGCTGCTCATGTCATAAAAATTTTCATCCTTCACCATCATGCCATCATCTTCACATGGATTTTCATGAAAATTTCGTTTCAAGAGTGTTTCCAATCTTTGTTTTGCATTTTCTTGTCTAGTTCCCCATACAGTAACTGGAACAAAATCGTGTTGATATGTTCCACTAGCTTTCATTTTACAGATTTTTAAACTACTTAGCCTTCCCATCTTATAAACCGCCTTCGGATTGTTTGTAAGGCAATAATTCTTTGGGCAAAATAGCACATCTTCAATACCAGGCGGTAACGCAGCATTTGTAAATGTTGTGGTAAATAACATGAAGAGAAATGTACATATCATATTTGCCATAGTGATTTTCATTTTAGAAATCATGTTTTGTAATGATATAATTGCTTTGTATTTGATATAGTATTGTTTTTATATATATCTTGTCTTCTTTTGTCTTGTTGGTACATTGATATGTACATTGATATGTATCTATCTTTTGTGGGTATTTATATATATATTTTCGAATAATTATAAATAATCATATATACTACTATTATATTGTACCTGGTATAGTAGGCATATAGCATTATTATATCATATTTCAATATAATAGACGACTATCTTCAACATTATTTAATAAAACTTTTAATTTGGCTGAAATATCGATAATTTAATAATTATTTGATGCTGAAAAAGGTGGTTTTGATGTGACCGTATCCATCCGATTATTTTTTTCTTTTTGGCCTGTGTATATGGTAGCCACCAGCTGTAGTCTAGCAGGTAGCTAGCTCTACTGTAGCTCTATAGCCTCTAGCTACAGCTACAGAGTAGCTCCTATAGCTCATAGCTGGATAGCCGCCTATGTACAAAATCACTGGTCGCTTATAAGCCATAATGGCGTGCAATGGTATTTTTATTATATTCTAATTCATATATCATATCTATGTTACCTACGACAGGTTCATCTGAAAATATAAAGATATAGACAAAAGACTTTTCATTCTATCTTGTTCGATCCATTGTATCATAATATTAATCAATCAATCAATACACGGTAGATACAATTATCTAGATAAAAAGAGATATACCAATAGATATTAAAATAGAATCATCATGGGATATACATCATCATCATCATCTAATACAATAACAACAACATCATCAAATCCAACTTTTAAAGCATATCCTGTACGTTGGTATGTGCTGTTTGTTTATTCTTTAGTTAGTTTAATTCAAAGTATGATATGGTTGACATATTCACCAGTTGCAGAAACAACAAAACGATATTATAAGTTATGCACAACAGAAGCAGAATGTACAAATGAAAGTGGACCTGGGCAATCTACAGTAGATTTATTCTTAAATTGGGGTCCAATAATTTATCTTGTTACAGTTTTTCCTACTATGTATCTTTCCACAAGAAAAAATGCTCTCCGTAAGGTTGTTATTTTATCAATTGGTTTAGAAACGGCAGCAGTGGCTTTGAGAGTCATACCAACAATATTTTACAACCCTCACCATGATAGTAAACAGCCACCGTGGTATATGATCCCATGTGTGCATTTAGGTCAAATATGCAATGCTGCAGTTGGGCCGTTGGTTATGGCTACATGCACGTTATTGTCAGCTACATGGTTTCCAAGTAACGAGAGAGGTACTGCAACAAGCATTGCAGTCATTGCCAATAATAGTAAGTTTTTTTTTGTAAAGTGCATTCAAAATTCAATCCATATGGTCTTTCTAACCTCACTTACTACTACACGCAGTTGGCAGTTTCACTGGTTTTTTTGGCGCATTTGTTGTAAATGATTCTATAGATAATTTACCAAAGTTGTTGTGGATTCATTTTGGAATTGTAATGGTAGCATTATTATTTGTCATCGCATATTTTCCAAGTAAACCACCAACACCAGCATCACCATCTTCTGATTCCAGGGAAAAGCAATTTAAATTAGAAAGTAATGATACATCCCCATATCTATTTTGGCAAGATACAAAAAAAGCAATGCAAATTCCTGAATTCGTATGGCTAGCTATAGTAGGTGGTGCAGTTGGTGGTATATATAACGTATGGAGTGGGAGTTTGGATACAATCATACCTAATGCGATTTTAACAACAAAGCAATGTGCAGTATTAGGCGCATCATCTACGGCTGCATATTGCATCGGTGGCCTTGCACTAGGACCTGTAATTGATCGAGTGGAATATTTTAAACGGCGATATAAATTAGCAATGCTATTGTTATTGACATGTTCAACCATACTATTTATATGGTTTACCTTATCCTTGCCATTTTTAACAATGAATACACCGATATTTAAAACATCGTTTACTTCATTAGCTATTGCAATCATAGGTTCTAGTTTCTTTTTAGGCAGTACAAATCCACTATTTTATGAATTTGGTGTAGAATTGACATATCCAACTACAGAGGCTACGTCTGGGGGTTTAATTACTATTTTTAATAACGCAGGCGCATTGATCTTATTGGTTTTTAAAACGTCAATTAGAACATCAGATATAAATTTCTTAATGCCTTGTACTGTATTAGGTACTATTATTATCATTATGGTTTTTGTCAAAGAACGGTATTTACGTAAAGATTACGAGGATTTGAAACAGAAGGAGGAGAGATTATTAACTCCATCAGCAGCTACTAATAATTATAATGGCGGTGGAAGTAGTGAATATATATTTTAAAAAAAACATCGTACGAAATTTTGTAAAAAATTTTCTCACACGCACATTTTAATATCACATTTTATACTCGATCATACGACGCATCTCGCGTAGAAAATACATCCTTTTCTCTCTCTCTCTCTCTCTCTCTCTTGTTTTCCTTCTCCTTTTGACTTTTTAAAAAACATACGCGAGTATATATATTTTTACTTTGAATATTCCATATTATCTAAAGCTGCAAGTCTGTCATCTAAATGTTTTATTCGTTGCTCAATCCCATCAATTTTGAATTGAATCTTTAACAAATCAAATTTAGAATTTGGAATTTTCTTAAAACGAATTTTTGATTCAACTTCAACCAACTTTTGGTCTTTCGTCCTTTTCGTACCTGATCCCCCTTTCGCTTTTTCAGACACAGTTCTGTTATTAGTTGTTGGAGCAGAAGTTAACCTTTCTAATCCAGGTTTTGAAGAAGATGAAGATGCTTGTGGTGCAACTGGTGGGGGTCGTGAAGACTGTATTGGCATTGTCCTACTACGTTTAATACTGTCTGAATTTCTTCCATCATTGTAAACGCTGTTGTTGTTGCTGTTGTTGCTATTGTTATCATATGCATTCTCCCTTGTTCTTTTCCTATTGTTATAATTGCTATTATTGTCATATCGCCTATCTTGTTCATATCTTCTACTATCCCTCCCACCGTCATTATATCCACCACTACCTTGTCTGTTATTATAACTTCTGTCATCATATCTATGTTGGTTATAACTATTATTATGACTATTATTATTATTATCCCAGTTCCCACCCCCACCGCGTCGAACATCATGACCTCTATCATGGTTGTTATTATTCCAGCCACTATTACCGCCACCACGTCTATCATCATATCTCCTATTGTCATATTCACCTCGTTGCTGCTGCTGTGGTCGGTAGTTATTGTTATTATTATTACTATTATAATTATTGTCCCTGTAATTATTATTGTAATTATTATATCTCCCCCCACCATCACGATGATTGTTATTATTATTTCTGTTATCGTACGACATCTTGCATATATGTATGTATAATATCAAAGCTTTGAATACTTTAAATGAATCATCGTTCGTTTCTATTTTTTAATCTCTCTATCTATATAATTATACAGTATGTGATATAATAATTGAAATAATTATTAATTTAATTCATCAAATTAAAGAAGCACAGCTGTTGTGTGTTGTTCTGATGCTTCTGGGTGGTGTTGTTGTTGTTGATTTGTACTTGTTGTTAGACTAGTCTAGTAGCACGTTGCAGTAGTCTACGCACGTACCGTGCTACCAGGTAATAATTTAATGGGATACTGCCTGCCCAGCCTGCCTCGAAACATACGAAAATAAATTTTATATGAAAAATATTCGCGAAAAGGCCTCCAAAAGCAAGAAATTACAAAAGTCTTAAAATATGAAATTTTTCAAAATAATTCTTTAAACATGATGTTCGATAATTTACCTATCAAAGTATACTGTGATTATATACTATAATAATTATATATCATAAATGATATAATTAGGTTTAAATTACCGTATTAAGATTGAAATTAAACTTTATAATGGATAATAATGGGAGGACATAGTTCCATATTTTAAACATTTTCTAATAAAATAGTCATTAACGTGAACACAGTAGCACCAAACATCATCTGTACCTGGTATAATAATATGGAATAATACTGTACGAGGTAATAACATCATAGAGAGGTAATTAATGATGTGATGACCTGACAAACAACACGTATATTATTTATTACAGTAAGTAGTATAATAATACATGTATTTTATAATCATCACATACATCAGATTACACACACGCACACCTATATATATATTATTATATAATTATCATAATTGTCTCTAAACTTTATAATAAGTACACACAACTATATAATTTACTAAATAACAGGAGCAATAATAGTAAGAAAAACAGAAAGAAGAAACGAACGAAAATAATTATGTCATCATTAGTTGTAGATGAGGAAACAGCATTTATCAATTCTTCCTCAGATTTACATAATAATAACTTTAACTATGGAACTAAAATTGGTGATGATTATTTGACAAATAATGATAAAACAAATAAGAAGAATATAGTTGAGAAAATGGGGCAAGGTTATTGTCATGAATGTATGCGTGTAGTGAAAGTGACATCATGTGATGGAACAAGTTTTTACTGTTGTCGCTGTGGTGGTGCATTTCTTGAAACATTTTCACCAGGCTCTTCGGAAGAGCGGACTTTTGTCGACTTTCAAAATCAACAGGACAGACGAAGACGTAGTAGCCGTGGTGGCGGTCTCTTGTATGATAAAAGAAACGATAATATTACAGAAGGACAGCAAAACACAAACGCAGTTTCAAATGTGAATAATATAACCGAATCGAGAAATAGGAATAATAATACTAACAGACGTAGTAGTAATCGACGACGCGTAGTCGTACCTCCACGTGGAGAACGTACTAGAAACGAAAGACCAAGAAGGACAAGGACAAGTAGAGCTAGTAGCACACGTGCGAGTAGTACTAGTAGGTCTGGAGGAATTAATTTTAATGCTCAAGGATTTATGCAACAAATTGGACGTATGTTAAATGATAGTGATGATGACGACGACGATAATGGCAATGATAATGACGGACCTATGGGAATAGACTTGTCTAATATTGGTGAAATGATTGGACAGATGTTAGGCGGAATAGTTCCTGATGGCAATGGGAATGGTATCGGATCTGATCCAAGAAATTATGTAAATAATAATGAAGGATTGCAAGTCTTAATGTCACGCCTTATATCAACGGGCAATGTTGATAATCGACGTGCGTCGGAAGAATACTTAAAACAATTGAAAGACAACAAAATTGATGCTTCCGAGGTTCCCTCAAGTAGTATCAGTTGTGTTATATGCCAAAATAAATTTAAACATGAGGATGAGGATGTGAATAATGACAACAATAATGCTGTAAATCCAGTACCTCTTTCCCGTACTATGAGTAACAGTAGCACAGCATCTACTTCAAGTATTGATATGAATATAAATGGTGTTACAAAACTTCCTTGCAATCATTATTTTCATGTCGATTGTATTACCCCATGGCTAGAATCGCATATTACATGTCCGGTATGCCGAACTGAAATACCAAATCAATATATTGTAACAACATCAAATCGAAGGGATAATAATAATAATAACAATGACAATAATGACAACAATTCTTATAGTTCAAATCGAAGTAATTTTATGAGAGGTCGTAGCGGTTCACTTGATTAAAAAAACACACACACCACACACTTTTTTTTGTCCACAGTGCTAATGCATATATAAATTATGCGTGTGTAAATTACGCTCGTAAATAGTATTCAACATTTAGTAGTGCTTACGAATACTCGTATATACATGTACATTTATGAGTAAATAAAATCTTTATATGAATATAATATTATGATGATGGTTAAAATCTAAAGTTATAATAATTTTACACTTCTCGT
>JACLAC010008597.1_pt1 | contig 30407 bp, 19 predicted proteins | sample 8027881 | NCBI WGS metagenome assembly JACLAC01 (sample SAMN15725517, study PRJNA655200) | protist metagenome | isolation source: fluorescence activated cell sorting (FACS) single amplified genomes of... | place: Spain: Blaines Bay Microbial Observatory, Mediterranean Sea | collected 2016-01-19 | reverse complement strand
CTCGACGACACGGCTTGCGTCCTGACTGGCTAAGTCAGTCGACGTTGAACGTGTTTTCGCTAGGGCTAACGAAAACACCTCGTTCGGCTGGAAGGTATCGAATCGGGAATCACACCCAACCATGAAGCAAACAACGGTGAGTAGAAATGCAATACGCACAGGACTGCCAAAAAAGAAGCTGCTAACGAAATCGAGAGGCAAGCCGCTCAACCTTCATTGAACCGTGAATGCTCCCACACCGCAAACGCTACCCATTGTCGCACCCATATCTACCATTACCTCTGCGGCCGACTCACAAAGTGGTTTCCCGACGGCACCGAGAACCTCTGCATTACGCGGTATTGCCGGATATTTACGCAAGAAGTTGCAAAAAACGTTTGGCGACCGACACCTCACAGCAAAGAAAATGCCCCGTGCGGGCGTCAATCCGACGAGAGAGAATTCCGTGACTGGTTCGGTCTGTAACGATCTGGGAAGCTGGAGGACTCACACCGCATTGAGAGATCGCCCCGAGGTCAATCAACGCGTAACCGGGAAAGCTCTGGTGGAGAAATCGCCACCAGAAGCTTGAAAAATTCGCCGCTAAACCGATCGACGATTTATGGCCTAGCGGCTGGTCATAATCAATCAGCACTCAAGGCATCAGCTGGGATCACCACAGTGCCCAAATCATTCATGCCCGGCTTGACATCTACCTTAAATCGACTGCGACTCCACTCTTCCGACTTACCATCGATCTCAACTTCTTTGATGCCACCAGCCTCATGGTAAACGCGGAAAACAAGCTCCTCACCGGCTGGTAAACCTTTGATTGTCAGGACACCGTTTTCATCGCTGACCGCAGCGAAGGGATGATCCAATACGACCACATAGGATTTCATCCAAGGGTGGATATTGCAGTCCACTGGGATCGGAGCTGGCTCACTTTCCTCGAGAGCGACGGTTTTTTCCTGACCGGCGGGGATCGTGAAGTTCTGCTGTTTATTGTTGAAAAAACCCAAGTTGGCATTATGGCCAACCGCGTCAGGATTGGTAACTTTCAGCGTGTCACCAGTTTGCGCGATAACGATGTGTGGCTCGAAGCGGCAGGCGTTATTCGCCAATGTTAGAGTCTTGTTTGATGCTGGAACGGCGTCCAACTTGGAACCACCGCGGCCGGTGTAGACGTACACAACAACATTCTTCACACCCTTGTTTTTCGGGTTCACCAACAATCGCTCGTTCATGAGCTTGGATTTGCCGCAGAACTGAACATCTTTATTCACGTCGATGGCACTTGGGGCCGGTGCATCACCGCCGTATTCGAAGTGAATCTTAAGATCGCCTGTCTCTGCCATTGCTGGCATGGAATGAATCAGCAACAACGCGACAGCGGGTAGCATCAAAATCTTCAACGGTGTCTCTCCTCTGGAGTGATCTGATGGGCTTTACATTTGGATGGGTTGGTACTCGACCATTAAGTCCCACCAGTGTAACCGACGAAATTGCGTTGCAACCGACGAAATTGGTTCCACAGGCGTCAAATCGCAAGTGGCGAACATGAGATCAGGCGATGGTTATTTCTGCAAAAGAGGAAGAGTGGCGACCGAAAAGGCATCGGAAACCCTCGATCGCCACTCATTCAATTAGTCTTTTTCGAAGAAAGCGCTGCCCAAGTGGTGGGTTAGTGGGATGAGCAGCAGAACAAAATTCCTCGGTAGGAACTGAGAATTATATTCCATAGCGGAAGATTGTCTACCTCTAAAAGCTCCTAACACGAACTTTAAGACCGCTCCATCGGTTGGCTAGGTGTCGGCTGTCGAAGCATGCCGTCAGCCCTTAAATTGCTGCTTGTATTCGATTTGCATGCAAATTTGCCCGCTAAATTTAGGTAGTCGTGATGAAGGTTTTGGTGGTTGGAAATGGTGGACGTGAGCATGCCTTGGCGTGGAAACTTGGACAAAGTCCAAGAGTGGAGCGGGTGTTTGTGGCACCCGGTAACGCTGGAACGGCTCAAGATGCAGAAAATGTCGATTTAGCCGCAACGGATATCCCAGGCCTTATTCAATTCGCAAAAGAACAGTCAATCGATCTCACAGTGATTGGGCCCGAAGCTCCTCTCGTCGCAGGCCTGGCCGATGCCATGGACGCTGAGGGATTAAAAGTCTTCGGCCCTTCGCAAGCGGCGGCAGAACTGGAGGGTAGTAAAGTCTTCTGCAAGAACCTGCTTCACACTGCAAACATTCCGACAGCAAGCTACCAGACATTTAGAAGCGGTGAAGACGCCGAGCGTTACATCAAGGATCGTTATGCCGAACCCAACGAACCGGTTCCTGTTGTGGTCAAAGCGGACGGCCTGGCAGCAGGGAAAGGTGTGATCGTCTGTGACACGCGCAACGAGGCGCTTGAGGCTATCGACAGGATCGCATCGCGCCGCGAATTCGGCGAAGCCGGTAATGAATTGATCATTGAGGAAAAGCTGGTCGGCCCAGAGGCAAGTGTTCTGGCCATCACCGATGGTGAAACAATATTGACCCTACCAGCAGCTCAAGACCACAAGCCAGCCAACGATGGTGATACCGGGCCTAACACGGGTGGTATGGGAGCCTACTGCCCAACACCTGTTGTCGACGAGGACTTAATGACGAAGATTGAATCTGATGTCCTCGTCCCCGTCGTCCACGCAATGAAACGTGCGCGGCGGCCATTCAAGGGCATTCTCTACGCCGGTTTGATGCTCACCCAAGCCGGCCCCAAGGTCCTTGAGTTTAATGTCCGATTTGGTGACCCTGAATGCCAACCACTGTTAATGAAGCTCAAATCAGATTTGTTCGAGGTATTGGACGCTGCTGCTGATGGTCGCTTGGGAGAAATTGGCCCGCTGGAGTGGGATGAGCGACCCAGCACCTGCGTTGTGATGGCCAGCGAAGGCTACCCGGGTGACTATGACAAAGGCCGTGAGATCAGCGGACTGGCAAACGCAGACGCATTGGAAGATGTCAAAGTATTTCACGCAGGAACAGAGATCAGCGAAGACCAAGTTGTGACCAATGGTGGCCGTGTTCTGGGCGTCACCGCCATGGGAAACACCATCAGCCAAGCAAAACTCAAAGCCTATTCTGGCGTCAAAGAAATTCGCTGGCGTGGTGCTTGGTGCCGGAAAGACATCAGCGACAAAGCACTCACGAATAGCTAGCATGAATCATGCGTGATTGAATTCGTGGCTAAAGCCTAGGGGCGTTTCCATTTCTCTGGACTTCGATTCAAAAACACTGATGCACGACAGATCGCTTCACCCGAAGCATGATTGGATAGCGATAGGGTTCACTTACGTTGCAGCGAAAGAATACGACGATGGCCGTCGAGATCCTTAATGAAGCGTAGGCCACCGAATGCAGAATTTGCGAGAGCCAATGTTTGGCAGGCATCAGCGATCATTGGGCTGAGTTCGATGATCAAACGCCCGCCGATGTGCAGTCGATCCGGAGTTTGCTCAAGCAACTTTGCAATCACCTCTGTTCCATCAGGGCCTGAAACCAAGGCTCCCCGAGGTTCAAAGTCTCTCACCGAAGGAGACAAAGCTTTGTATTCAGCCTCACTCACATAAGGTGGGTTACTACAAATCATGTCAAAACGTTCGGGTTGGTCTACTGCCGACAAGAGATCGCTTTGCATGAATTCAATACGATCGGATACGTCAAGTTTCTGTGCATTCCATGCCGCAATTTTCAACGCGGCCTCACTGATGTCCACCGCTGTCATCACTGCGTTCTTACAACTTTGCACGATACTGATCGCAATAACTCCGGACCCAGTTCCCACATCGATAATCTGCAGGGGTCGATCTAATGAGAACTGCTTTGCACAGTCAAGAGTTTCGACAACAAGGTGTTCCGTTTCTGGTCGCGGAATCAGGGTAGCATCATTGACTCGAAACCGGGAGGAATAAAATTCCCTGTAACCCACCAATTGTGCAACCGGCATCCCCTCCCCACGGCGACGTACCATTTCACGAAAAGCAACGCGTTGCTCTTCATCTGGCTCCTCGGCAAAAGCAGTGTAGAGTTCGATTCTTTCACAATCACGAGCATGGGCAAGCAAAACCTCGGCATCAAGACGTGGCGATTCGCTTCCCTTGCGTTTAAAAAAGTCAGTCGTCCAATCCAGTAAACGCAGCACGGTCCAGGGCTGGTCTTGACTTTCGGACATTTTCTTTCCCTCATTCAAACGTGCAGCGGGGGGTCGCTTTTGACATTTGAAGAGCAACTCCGTTTTAGGTCGTCAGCTTTTTCAGTCGATCATATCACCGCGAAGTTGATCACGGTCATACTCAATCAAAGCATCAGTTACCGGTATAAGATCGCCGGCAATCACCTGATCCAACTTGTAGATAGTCAGGTTGATTCTATGGTCGGTCAAGCGGTTCTGAGGAAAATTGTAGGTGCGGATTCGCTGACTACGATCGCCCGATCCAATCAAACCTTTTCTTTGCTCAGCCTGCTTGGCAGCCTCTTCTTCGCGTTTTTTTTCATAAATTCTGGCTTTCAGAACACGCAGAGCTTTGGCCAAATTCTTGTGCTGACTCTTCTCGTCCTGACACTGCACCACGATCCCGGTTTCGTGGTGAGTCAAGCGGATCGCGGACTCTGTTTTATTAACGTGCTGTCCGCCCGGACCAGATGCCCCAAATTTATCAACTCGGTAATCATCCGACTTCAATTCGACCTCGACATCCTCCGGTTCCGGCATCACTGCAACCGTTGCCGCAGAGGTATGAACTCTTCCCTGCGTCTCCGTTTCTGGCACGCGCTGTACACGATGCCCGCCGGACTCATACTGCAAATCACGATAGACCCCCTCACCCTCGAGAGTCAGAGTGACTTCCTTGAAACCACCCATCTCGGTCGCACTCGCATCCATGACCTCTGTCTTCCAGCCGCGGTGCTCAGCATAGCGGCGGTACATTTCGTACAGATCACGAGCGAATAGTGCCGCTTCGTCACCCCCTGTTCCAGCTCGGACTTCCATAACACAGCGTGTTCTGTGGCTGTCATCACCTCCCACAGTGAGCGAAAGCAAATCTTCCCAGATTTCTTCCCTCTGACCACGTAAGGTTTCCATTTCACCCTCGGCCATGTCACGCTCTTCGGCATCTTCTGCCGCTTCTGCCATTTCCTTGCAGTCATGAATTTCATCGGTCAGCCGCTTGAATTCCCGATACTTATTAGCAAGCTTTGCCAGTCCACCATGTTCCCGCGCAGTCGCACTCATCCGAGCGCCGTTCCCCAAAACCTCAGGGTCGGACATATCACGCTCCAACTGCTCAAAGCGAGACAGTTTGTCTTCCAACGTGTCGCGTATTGATCCACTCATGGTGTTTTTTTCATGCGATAGAGAGCGCTCGTTGTCACATTAGCCTCGATTTCGGGGCCTCCGAGACCCATCCACCATTCACTTGAGAAATCGCTCATGGATTTTGACCACACACTTCGAATACTTCTAAAAAAACAGCCGCTACGGTCGCTGTTGCGATACCCGCGCGGCTGTGATGGTGGTTCGTTCCAATAGCAGTAGTTTACTTCTTGCCCTTTGACGCAAGGCTGCCATAGGTACCCGCTGCAAACTTCTTCTGGAACTTGTCGATACGCCCAGCAGTATCAACGTACTTCAGCTTTCCGGTATAGAACGGGTGACATTCATTACAAATGTCAATCTTCAATTCTGGCCGCACGCTGCGAGTCTTGAAACTGCTACCGCAACCGCAGGTAACAGTTGTCTCTTGGTAATTTGGATGAATGCCGTCTTTCATGGCGTCTTTCAGATGGTTTGAGGGAGTGGGCGCTGGCTTTCGTACAGAGCCACTTAGCCCCGCATGGTACGGTAGATCCCCCATTTTGTTCAAGGCCTTTGAGGCGGAAAGCGGGATTCAGCTCTACGATTTACCGCAATAGCCCGCTAATCTCGCCCATTTATTGACAAGGATCCTCGTCTCCACTGCACCCCAACCCCTCATCGGGATCAACAAAATGAGACCAGACACCCCGAAGACAGATTTGGCTGATGTGGTGATGGTCGCAACGATAGGAGCTGGAATTACCAAACCAATCACGTTGAAATCCCAGAATCCTGCCAAATCAAACCACCATGATCAGGGTAGTCAAATAAGCCATGCGCGATTCACATCGCAAGTCACCTTTCTCCTGCAGTCTGTGAGGCAGCTATTTGTGTCCAGGTTTATCCTCCGAGATTGCTGTCAAAAGACTAACGATCCAAATCTTCCGAAATGGCAGACTCGCTTGACGAGTCTGCGGAAGGGTCAAGTTCGGCCGAAGCGTCGATTTCGCCAGATCTTGCAGGTTTGCGTTGGGGTACCAGTACCGAGGCTAGAAAATCGTGAGCTTTCTTCAGAGCACCGGGATCCATCGCCGCCTGCATGTGCCCCGCATTTGTGATGCTGTAAAACTCGGTCTTCACGCCGGCTGACTTCAATGCAAAATAGCAAGCCTTGGTCCAAGCCTCCGGAACGAGCATGTCAGCAGAACCGTTGAAAAAGAAAAGCGGAGCATCTCCTGCATCAACAAATGCAGCTGTTGATGCAGCCAAAAACAATTCCCTTTTACTGGTCAAATCCCCACCCATCCAAAACTCTGCCCAACGTCCGTTATCCGGAAACCAGCGAAAATCTGTTGGAGCTCCCCCGGCAGCCGCTACCTGAATGCGTGTATCGATGTTTCCATTCGCATCGCTCGGTGGTTCTCCGGTCGTCGCCAACAACGACACCAAATGACCACCAGCCGAATACCCAATTGCGCCAAGTCGATCAGGATTCACTTTGTATTGCGAAGCATTCTTTCGAATCCATCGGACCGCCATCCGACAATCCTCGATTTGTGCTGGGAACTTGTGCTCCGGAGCGAGTCGGTAGTCAATCGCAAAACAAACAAATCCATGCTCGGCAAGCGTAGTCGCATAAGCTCTCAACTGTTTTCGATTTCCGCTTCGCCACGCTCCACCATGCACAACCAACACCGCTGGATGTAGTCCATCTGCCTTCGGAATGAAGGCATCCAGCAAAAGCTCGCGATCGCCCACCGTCGAATACGTTATTTTTTCCCTAATCTCAAACGCAGGCTTGGCAACTGCAACCCCGGCAAACATCAACAAACAACCAAAAGCCGCCAACCGTAGCATCATCGATAGATCCCTTGCCTGAGTAATGAAACAGTCCTTCAAAACTTGGTAGCAGTCGCTCACTCTACGACTGCTACTAAAATCTTCCTATCTCGATCTGTAAGCGACACCAAAAAGCTCAGTAAGTTACAAGATCAGAAATATACCTTGGCAATTGCAAACGACCTACTTTCCGCAAACTTCCATCGTAGGCAATTTCATAGGCCAACAGCGATTCACCCTCGAAGCAACTCACTAATAGGTACCGCCCGCAAGGTGAAAGCGTCATGCCCCAAGGAACACCTTCTGTCTCAGTGAAACCCAACAAACTCAGGGTCCCATCATCCTGTACCCGGTACCCCACCACTCGGTCGAAGTTCTGGCGACGTCCACGAATTGCCGAAAAGAGAAACTTGGCCTGAGGTGTGATCACAATATCAGAAGCTGACAAACCTACTTTTGATTCCCTGTCGGGTATCACGTCACAAAGTTGCTTGAACGTCAATTGGCCAGTCGATGCTTGATCATAGACCGACACACCCACATGCTGTTCATTGCTGAAGTAAACAAGTGGCAAAGAAGGATGGTAGGCAATGTGCCGTGGTCCGGTGCCTTCTGGTGGCCCTGCATTCTTGGGAGTCATCGCCGAGACCTGACCGGTCTCACTGTCAAACGTGTATTGAAATAACGCGTTGGTCTGTTTCACGTAAGGAATGTACAGGAAGCGATTGTTGGGTGAGGTCAAAATACAGTGAGCATTGCGGCGACCTTCATCCACCGTCACGACATGCTCAAAAAGCAAACCATCAGGCCCTAATCGATAAACGTCAAGCTGACCATCGTGATAGTTTGACCCCAGCAGAAACTTCCCTGTCCTGTCGACACTCATGTACGCGTACCCATGATTCAGGGCCACGGTATCTACGTTATCACAACTACCTGATTCATCTAATTGAACTGTTGCTCCGCGAGTGATGCTCGCCGAACCATCCCACTTAGTTTTCGATGGTGCAATATAGAGCACTGCCTTTTTAGGATGCCGGCAGATAGTGGCTCCTGCGAACCCGAGCGATACCCGCTCAGACATTTCAAGTTCGAAACCCGCATCACCAAATTCCGCCCTGATTACGAGTAATTCTTGAGTCGACCGACTTGCGGCGTAAACGTGAAATGAGTCTTGCGCAACGACTGGATGAATCCCTAACATCCAGATAAGAAAGTTGCCCAGCAGGACACGCACGCAATGCTTATTCATTTACAAACTTCCGGACAATGGATTGAACCGACGTTCACGCACAAAATCAATAATCAAATTCTACAGCAATCCCAATCAAGGTTGTGCCATTCGGGCACAACCTTTTCTCAAATAGATCCACGTAGGCACATCAATTTGAACGCACTGATTCAAAGACTTAAATCTTTGATGGCAAAGCTCGTCAGAACAAAGCAATTGACTTACAGCAGTAACAGGAACATTTAGACAACAATGCACTAAACAGTACAACCAAAACACGAAGACATATTCGCTACGGCAGCAATCTTCGCTTTGCGTAATCCCAAAGTAATTTCAGTACTGGCAACCATGCAACAACCTCCAACACAAAATCGCTGCAAGCAGATTGCCAGTCCGTTTCACAAGTGTGTTCGCATGCCCCTTCCCGGATGCTGACAACAATACATTCGACACCTTCGCCCCCGTGATCATGTGTCGCTGCTTGCCATGCCCACTGAAGCAGTGAACCCAGCGGAGGCCTGAACCGAACGACAGCAAGAGCAGTTGCTGCTGGCTGCGACAGTGGAAAACCAGTCCCCAGTAGATCCACACAGTACCAGTAGCGTATGGAAATGAGTCTCAATGGGTTGAATGGCAGCGGAACAAATCTACTCCGACAACCGCACTGCTAGTATCAGAGCTTGGATACAGGGTGGTACTCCTAAAGTCCGGACACTGCATCTATCTGACATAACCACAAAGACGACCGCTCGCTGCTCAAAATTGTCGTCAGGCACCACAACCGAACCCACAAAACACCAGTGACAGTTGCTAGCAAACCATGTTCGGATTGGTGTTGATGCTGGTTGCACCGTTTTGCTTCAAGGTCACCAACGTGGCGAGATTGGTCGGATAAATGATTGCAAAACCAACGAGCACCTCAGAAAACACCTAAAAGTTGTGGTTTTGGAAGATATCGTTGGCGACTGCAAGCCAATCCACAAACGTTCCAAAATCAATGCTTCGTCTATCTATCCCCCACCCATGAGCAACTCAAAACGACCTATCGGTGGTTCCGCCCGTGGACCTAAGATCCACATGCTTTGCAGGAAAGCCGTTTGCCTTCCTTCTGGCTTCTACCATTCCGCGCGTCCAGGTTCTGGCGTTACGGACTGGGCGATTCGCCAACAGGACGAACCATGCACGAACGAATTCAACGAACGATCGCAAGATTGCTGTTCGTGTTCTGCTGCGCGGTTCCCACTTGCTTTACCTGTCTGTGCATATTAGTGACGTGGACGCCCTGGTATCACCACCGTGCACTTCAAAATCTGGAGGCTGAGTTTTCCCTGACGACTGGTCTTTCGATCGAAATTGAGGATTTTGAAAAGATAACACCATCGAGTTTGTGCTTACTTGGTGTCACGATCAGAGAACCAGAAACGACTCACGAAATCGCCCGAATCCGCAAGGTTGAACACGTCACGGAAGGTGGTGAAGTAACCATTCTTTTACAACAGCCCGAAATTCAGGCAGCGGAACTCAAGGGAATCTGGCAATTACTTCACCAGCGTTTCCTTTGCCGCCCCGATTTAACGGCGATGCCAGTACGAGCGTCGGCCAACGACTTGACGCTGCATAGTCGCACAGGTGCGGTGACCTTGAAGGACGTGGATGCCTGGGTCGTTCCTCAAAAGGATGCAGTAGAAGCGACCTTAGCCTGCCTTCCTGCCAATTCCATTTATGACACCCCTATCAACATCATGGTCCGCCGTGATCGAAGCGGTAAAAACCCTGCAACAAGATGGTCATTGGATACGCGAGGCACTGCCCTGCCCTGCTCGGCGATCTCGGACTTCCTGCCCGAAATGGCACAACTTGGTGTTAATGCTGAATTCGCTGGCACCATGACATGGCAGATAGAAAAAAACCACTGGTGGATTGATCTTGGTGGATCACGATTCACCGATGTTGCGCTTGATCGGATATTTGAACGAAACTCCCATCGTCTTAGTGGAACCGCAACCTTTGAGTTTGATCGCTGTCGCATTGATCCGCACTCTAAACGAAGCGATATTTCAGGCTCCATTGTTGCTAAAAATGGCCAGATGGGTCGTAGTCTACTACTGGCTGCGAATCAGAATTGCGGGTTCGAGATTCGACTTCAGGATCGCCTAGTCGATCATCACGGCGATATCCCTTTCGACCTTCTGGGCGTCGGTTTCAATGTCAATAACGCTCAGATCAACCTGACTGGAACTTGTCGTAACGAAGTGGGTTATGAGGGATTACCCGCCAACGCAGCACTATGCCTCGATGGATTCCCAATCGTCTTTTCAACACCACAAACGTTGGACTCATTGAGTGTCTTGAACGTTGTAGCACCCAACTACAGTGTTGCAGTTCCAATGTCTGATCAGACTGACTGGTTGATGAATTTTTTGATTCCTCCCAGTCGACCGATGCCCACAAATGAGCCTCGCATTCGATCCGCAGATAACTGGCGTGGCGGCCCCACCATTTCACAACCTCGATGAATCTAACTTGGCGGCCCTCGAGTCCACAGCACCTTGCTACCGAGAACTCTCGTAGGAAAGCTCATCTCGCTCGCTGAGCGAAAACGAAAAGCAGATCAACCTGCCTTGAACTCAGTTAACCATAAAGTGTCATGCCATCGCTGCATCCTCGGTCTCGTAAGCAGATGACATCCGCACTGAATCGTATTAGTGCCTCACGCGACATTAACATCCGGAACGCTAGCGTTGAAAAACTCACCATGCCCCGAAAACGCAATTTCACTGCAGAAACGCAATTGCGACCCCTCGTTATTTTCTCTGACAGATAAACATCTTGCCAGTTTCGCTCGCTAGGTAGGCGAGGCATCCGAGCCAAACCGCACCTTGAGCGATCGCATGACCAGATCGGCACAGACAAAGGCTAGCTGCATGAGGATGTAAATGGACAACCACATCAGAACACCAGACGTAAAGCCATAGCTGTGCATTCCGATGCCTAGCTCATTGGTACCAAACCAACTCCACGCAGTAACCACATTGCCTCCGATCGCAAGGACGGCGAATCCTCGTCCACTCACCATGCCATCCCAACGAGCATGCAGCATGAGTGCATTCCAAATCACGATTAGTAAAGCCCCATTCTCCTTTGGATCCCAACCCCAAAACCGACCCCAACTGTCATCAGCCCAGAGACCACCCAAAACAGTCCCGACAAAGCTGAACAGGATTCCAAAGCAAGTTGCTCCATAGATGCAACGATAGACGTCTCTCAGTTTTTTCTTCTCGACGCCGATCCAACCCGCAAGTAAATATCCTGCCCCCAGAGTCCCGGCAACTAGCGTAGCAACGTACCCCAGGGAAACAGTGATCACATGGGTTGCTAGCCAGAACTGCGTATCGAGTACCGCTTGCAAAACGGGCATGGTGTCACCAGTATTTAGACCATAAGCGACCAACAAGGTCAGGGCACCAGCGGCAGAAGCCAGCAGATTACCAACCCCGTACCGGAATATCCTTTCAACCAGCACGCCAAACAACACAGCCGCCCAACCGATGAACACTGCGGACGAATAGATGTTGATCACTGGTGCTCTACCAGTGATGACAATCCGACAGGTAATCGCAATGGTATGCACAATCAATGCAATTACCAACATACCCCAGACCGCTTGACGCAGTCGCGGCAGGTTGACAGCAAAGTAAACCAAGCCGAGTACTAATGTGACCAGATACAAGAACATTGCGACTCCTGTAGGCCAAGACGCTTGCATCCAGCGTTCAAGGGACACCAGTCCCGGCGAGAAGCCGACAATCGGATAGGCAGCCAATGCAGAAGCATGTTCGTCGACTGCTTGATTAAACAACTCGGTGTCTTCATCACCGTACGCTGAAATCATATCCCCAAAACTGGCAATCGACTCGGAACGTTCAACATCGCCCTCTTCACCAGCTCGAGCAAGCTTTTCGATCTCATCAAAAAATGCAGCTGAAAACGCAGTCCATTTTGGCTGATCAACAGTCGCTGAGGCGACCTCAGCATCAGGTGGAATGACTGCTGCCGCAGGCATTTTCTTCAGTTGTTCCATCTTCCCAGCAAGTTCTCGCATCGCAAACATCGCTCGAGAAGCTGAATCCGACGGTTGCCCCGGGCGGAACCTCTGGAATTCTTCCTCGCTCATCACTCGAGGGCTTGGAAATTGGAATGCCGCTGCGGCAACGGTGTATTGTCGAGTACGCCGGTCGAGTTCCAATAGCTTTCGTTCCTTAAAAGATTGATCAGCCCCATCCTTCGCCATCGCTTCATCAACCATACGGCTAACACGACCCCATTGACCTCTTATTTCCGTGAGCGAATAAAGCTTACTTTTCCGCCTCGGAAGTCCAAATTCACTGCGAACTTCCTCAGCATCAATCCGGAACATTCTGAGTTCCTCAATTTCCTTGCTATTACTGGCAACCTCCATCAGCCACTGCATCGCCGACAGCTTTCTCCCATCTACTCGGTCCTTGAGTTCAATAGGTGCACCTTCCAATGGAATGGATTCCTTGCTGCTGATGGCTTTGACGGTCTGCCTGGCATACGCATCCAACGGCATTACTCGACCACCGAACTGTGCAGCAATTTTTCCAGCAGAGTAAAAATCAAATTTGGTGACGCGTTCTGTCGGACTCATCTCATCCTTGAGGGCAGCCTCGGGAATAAGCAAGCCCCCAGCCAAAAGCGCAAACCCCGCTACGCTTGCGAAAACAGGCCACATGGAGGGGCCACCTGAACTTGAGCCATCGCTCTCGGAAGCTTCTTTTTTATATTTCCTCGTCTCACGCTCGCGACGCTTGAGAAAGCGCGTCAGCGTTCCAAAAAAGTGTGCTAACATTCCGAGTGCTGTAATGCTGCACGCCAAGTATGGAATAAGCCAGCCTGAATTCTGGACAACTTGAATACCTGTTCTCTCTTTACCGCTTGGCAGAGGCGTGTAGCTACTCTGATAAAAGGTTTCGCCACGATACCTCAGCGGATTATTCATCCAGACTCGCTCACGACGGTCCTCGCCAGTCGCTTCATCCACAATACGAATGAAGGAAGAGTAATCGCGTGGTGTATCTGTGCCGCTGTAATTGACTCGACGGACGTCGACAAGCTGCACCCAGTAGGGTTTCACTTCACGATGAAATTTCAAACCAATTTCGTAAGCAGTACCGTCTATCGTGACTGAATCGTAGCGATCCTGACTTTTACCATCCCCAAGCAGCATCACACGATCCGACAGCAACTGGCTCACCAAATGAACACCGAGCGAATCGCCAGACTGTTTATCTATAAGATCTACATAAGCAGACGCCAAGTTCAGTTCACTATCTGTACCACCGGACTTCCTCGAGCGAACAGCCTCTGTCTCCAATCCGAATCCTGCGGTAGCGAAATTCTCCCCCTCCACCTCACGAAGGTTTGAGTTTTCATAAAACGCGACGACACGAACGTCTACCGGTAGAGCCTCATCGCTGATCACCACACCTGTCTCTGCAGCAGAACGCAAACGACTGCCAGGAATAGCGATAACCTCATCGCGTTCCTCACCCTTCGCGATCAAATCCAATTCGACCAGATCGAGATTAACGAGAGTATTGGAAGACTCACCCTCGATCAAACTAAGCCTCTGCTCCAACTGACGATCGCCAAAAGCAAATTGCCCGAACATCAGCAGGCCAACGCCTAAATGCAATAGAACATTGCCACCCTGCTTGCCAAAAACCATCACACAGCCGGCAAGAAGGATGATCCCCGCTCCCATTCCCTTCGCCAATTGCCAGACAATTCGGAGCCCAGGGTCACCAATCCGGAAATCGCTTACAAGTGCATAAGTGACGAAAACAGCGAGCAAGCCTGAAAAACAAAAAGCCAAAGTCTTTATTGTTTTCTGCGATACCATCGCGCCCATATAAACCGAACCAAATATCACGACTGTCAGACTTGCCAACACAGAGGCCCATAAAGATTCATAGCTGATCGGGGGCGTCCCCTGTAAACCTTCGCTGCTGTGACCTGCGGCTACAACAAAGAATGCCAACAGTGAACCGAGAGCAATGAGTCCGACTCCGAACAACAGACGCGAGCCTTTCCCACTTACTCTGAATCGGGTTACCTTCGCGGCAATCAAATTGATCATTAACAGCGCGCCAATCAGTGCCCCACCGGGAAAAGGAATGCTGCCACGGACCGGTTCCTCGTGTGGGTAAAAAGCCTGAGGTAAGAGATCATCGAAATAAAGTTGTGTGAACCAACAGGTAAAGTAGCGTTGCTTCACCTCGAACATATTCATCTCATCCTGTGCCAGCGTGCCAACCAGAACGGTAACGAGCGACAGAGCAAACAAGACTACAGTGAATTTCAGTGAACCTATCGCGGAAAAGATACCAAGCAGAGAAAGACTGCCTGCCTTTTCTTTTGGGCCGCGTGCGGAATCTACAATCGTCGACATGGTTTCATCACGTTTCGAGTGCGGGCGAATTATTTACAAATTCAATTTCAGAGTTTTCAAGAACAAAGCGATGTCCTCAGCCTGATTCTCTACTGTGTCGGCAGGGCCGAACATCTTAACGAACAAACTAGCCGCCCCCTCAGGTCCGAGAGGTACAATGGTGGCGTCGATGGCCATTCTGGGAGCCATATCCTCGTCACCCAGCAGGATAAACCGTTTTCCCGGCTTGCCGGCAACGGTTACCCCAGTTGCGTTTTCCAACGCTTGGTCAACTACCTCATCCACGACAGCGTCTTTTCTGATCTGCCCCAGCCATCTGGCAACATTTCCACGAATATCACCCCCTGCAGTAATGACGGTAATCTCAGCTGAATTATCTTCCGGGCCAACCTTAAAAGCGGCCAGCCTCATAGTACTGAGGCGACCATCTCGCCATCCTTCCGGACGGTCATAGGTAACGGTGTTGTTTTTTTTGCTGGGCTCCGTGCCGTTTTTGGCCTGACCAACTCTCGGTGGGACAGCAACCGGCATTGTCGCAGAACGGTTGCCAAGTTCGCCCGACAAATCGACCCATACTGACCCTTCATCTGCGGTCGCCACGTCAAGTGGCTGTCCGCCTGCCCATTTCTCCGTTGAGGGTGGCAAACCCATTTGTCCTCGCCAACGGTTCACATTCATAACGACTTGTTCGGCCCATGACTTATCCTCCTGCCGAACAAGCTTGGAGATGCTGACATCCAATTTCCCGGCTGATGTTGCGACATTCAAGGTTGCATAACGAAACGGTCCTCCTGCACCGCGAGTCCAACTTTGAGGGAGATTATTCAGGTTGGGCGCACCCTGCTCGAACTGAATGCCCTCGACAAAAACACGCAAAGTCTTCGTCAATAAAGCCACTGATTCCTTTGCACCTTTGACCTTGAAAAACCAGATATCAGATCCCAATGGAACCATCGCAGCCAACAACCGCTCATCAGAAACAGATGTGGCTGAAGGGTTAGCAGACTGCGACGACCGTGTTCCCAATGAACCTGGTGGCGGGGTGCGTTTGGCGAAGGGAGGCGACATAGAATTAGCTGCTCCCGTTTTACCCACAATGTCTACCCAAACTGCATTCGGGTCTGCGGCTTGGACGGAGAGAGCTTCCGCATCGGCCCATTTTTTGTCGGACTTGGGTAAACCCAACTGCCCACGCCAGCGGTTTACATTGTCTTGCACCTGTTCGTCCCAAGAATTCTCTCGAAGTGGCAGAGACGAAACGCTAATCCCAAGTTGTTTGTCGGGAGTTTGTACGTCCAGCGTTGCATAGCGGAAAGGTTTTTCTCCCCCTCGCCGCCACCCAGCCGGTAACTCGTTGAGTTTTGGAGTACCATCTTCAAACTCAATCTTCTCCACAAAGCTCCGGAACTCAGGTCGAATTGAGTCAATAGCTCCTTCGGGGCCGGTGACTTTGAAAAACCAAATTTCATTTCCCTTTGGCAACATCGCTGCCAACATACGATCCTGCCCCGGAACCAACTTTGCGGGAACCTGCGTTGGAACGATGTAAGTCGAGACCGGATCAAGCCGGTCACAACCGATAAAGCTGGCTATGCAGCATGCCAAGAGCATCAGGCTCCAGCCTCTTAAGGACAAGTATCGGAGACACAGCGCAGATAGCCGCGGTAGCTGATTCTGGAAGATAATGGTTGGACCCAACATTTCTACCTAACTAGTACACGATCAAAACCGGCCAAACCTGACCTGTCCCCTGACCACGTCAGAGAGCCCCATCACCGCCTAACTGAAGAACTACAGAAGAGCACTTCTAGAGCCACTCGGTGCCCCGACTCTGGCGAGAGACTCGACTGAGGAAATCGATCGCCAAACGGGCTGGGTTATCAATTAAACCCTAACTATAAACGACACTTCACTAATATAAAGGACGAGACATTAAGGTTCGTACCCAACATTTAAGTGGAAAGCCGCAAAGCAGAAATAATCGCTACATAGCGATTATATGACTACTGTCGCGCAGAATTTCCCTGCTCACTGGAGTGGCTGAAATCTTGCGTTATTCGCGTCTGACACTGTGTTATGAGCCTGGCTTGCTGTCCAGCCACCCGGTCAGTGAATCTGTGAGGGAACTGATTGGCGCGGCAGTTTCGCTGTAGCTCCACATGTTTTGCATCAAGTCAGTGACCAACATGCCACCGACACTGAGCACCGCCAGCACCATACACAGGGTGATGCACTGCATCAGCGTGAACGGCACTTCGAAAGCATTGTAACCACCGACAGCACCACCAATCGCAGAAACAGCCGCCGCTTCGTCGACGGAGATTCCATCTTCTCCCTCGTCCATGCCCAAGACTTCCACAGCCTCGGGTTCAGCACCAAACATGTCACCAGCTTCATCCACACCGGCCTCGGCGAATTCGATGGGCTCACCGATCGCCTCTGATTCCTCAACTTCGATCACTTGCGAGCCACTTTCGAAGTCAGGTTCCAAGCTGATACCGGAGGGTGAAAGCTGGAATTCTTCATCGGCCTGAAAGTCGACCATCGATCCGCTTCCACCACCACTACTGCCGCCCTCCGATATTTCCTGCCCCAGATCAAGAGCTGAAATACTACTTCCAGCGAGATCTAATGGCTCGCTCTCAAGCGATAGACCACTGTCAGACGGACTCATCAAGTTAATACCGCTGTCGCCAGCGACAGAGATATCGCTCCCAGCGCCGCTGATGACCAAATCATCGTCATCATCAGCAATTACGAGTTCATCATCCGCCAAGACGTCGCCCAGACTGGATCCCAAACCTGACCCAATCCCACTATCTAATCCGGAACCAAGCAGACTTCCGCTATCTCCGGAGATAACACCACTGCCAGACTTTTCTGCTCCCAGTAGGTCCAGCTCGCTCAGAACATCTGCACCCCGCGACCCCGTCATATCTGCTGGTTCATCTAGATCGCTCATAAGTTCCAGGCTGCTCACTCCAGCTGAACCGGCTTGCGATCCAGCAGGGTCAATGTCGCTCCCGAGAACATCCATCGCACTATCTTCATCAACACCGATAAGTTCTTCCCCGCTATCTTCATCAGGGTGTGACTCGGAAATTTCTTTCAATTCCTCGTCGGTGACCGGCCCGGTACTTCCAGCATTAGGCTCAATGGCCAAATCAAGCTTTGCAGAATCGTGCATGATCGCAGGGTCATTGAGCTGCAACTCAGCCGAATCAATCTCGAGCAAATCTTCGGACATCTCCAGATCGCTCTCACCGGACACGACCTGAACATCTGCATCGTCTCCCCGGGAAGCCACGAGGTTAACATCGCTGCCCGGACCTGAGGCAACAGGATCGCCTCCAATACCTAGATCACTCCCCTCACCATCAAGCAGATCGCCGGCGGCGATCTCGTCGGCGAGACGTCCGAGATCATTTTCGGCGAATTTCCAACTCGCTCCATCACGAAAACCACGCACCTTACCTTGGCTACGCAAATCAACTAGCTGATCAGCGGTGACTCCGAGTTTTTGGGCAGCTTCTTCTAACGACAGGTAGTTAGCCATTCGATCTTCGGCTCCGATAGACCCCGGTTACCCGGGATCGTCGATTAGTAGTTGTGGACACGGAAAAACAAACGTTTTGAACGTACTTTATGGTTCATCCGTTGCGGCCCAACACCAACTACCATCACCGTCGATTGATCTCACGAATCTCGTCAGGCAGTGGGGATGTAGCGTTGAGTTGCAATGAAAAATCAGCGTCGATTGGACGACTGCTGACAAGTCGGACCTTCCCCGACCTGTCAATATGATACACGGCCATCCAAGCTTTGCCGGTATGAACTAGCGTAATTATCTGAGTTCCCGAACTGTCAGAATGGGAAAATCCGATCATGTCGCCCGAGGCACCCACCCTTGCCACCGTTTCGGCGAGCCCCAGGTGGGAAATTTCGGAATTTATCGGTAGTTCATCAATCTGAGGCGTCGGGTTTTGGCTCACCGCCACCGTCGCGATGCCAATTACCATCAAAAGCACCAATCCGGTGCGGATTATCCGGTTCCCCGCATCACTAGTCGCGACATGGGTAGTTTCGACCATTTCGGCGTTCATCATCACAAATGCTCCAATTCCTGCAGAACACGGGCAATTGCAGGTGGTTTTGCGTACCGAAAACTACTGCGTTGGCCCGAAATCAAAATCTGCCCAATGGTACGAAGATGCTCGAATTCGCCGCAATATGAACTCAGCAGCCCCAACAATATTGGATATGGCCCCAACGGAGAGCCTTACTTGCATCCAACTCTCAATTCCAGCCACCCAAAGGTCAGCTGGTAATTTCTGACGATGGGATAAAGTTTCGGGTTCCTAGCGGTCGATTCGATTATGTGGGGGCGTTGCCCTCCCGCCGAAGGTGTCGCCATCGGTGGTGGGCCACCTTTAGCAACTTGGCCCATCTGATTGGCCGCTTGCGGACTCGCCCCGCAATGAAACTCCCGATAGAGGTTGACCGTGGGAATTGATGTAAAAAGCAAAGGTTTTGAGCCCAACTTCAGGCCATCAGAAAAATCCGTTGGCGAGGAATCCACGGGACCTCCCCAGTCCCAAACCTCTGGGAATGCGGCCTTGGCAGCTCTTGCGGGTACGGCCCTGAACGCAGGCTTCTACAGCTTGGTCTACGCCATGTCCTGGCAGCCATTACAACGATACTTTCTGGGGCATCCCATCGCGATTGCTGCGACCATTCTGTTTTGGTTCGCGGTAGCCGTTCTGTTCACGAAGTGGCTTGACGTGCTAACGCAGGTCAAACAATTGAACGCAATCCGAGACGAAGATCTACTGCCACCGACGGCGGAAGACTCGCCAGCCGATCGCTGGCTGACCGATAACGACGCTGGCTTCGTTTCTAAACGATGGCTACAAGAGCTTCGTCGACTGCCGTCCCAAACGCGGAAAAACCGGCTCGTTTCAAGACTGGAAGAATTACTGACACGTCAATCTCAGCGTGGAACAACAAAACATCTGGCTGACGATCTCAGAGAGCTGTCCGGACGTGATGCCGATGTTGCCCACGACTCGCTGGGTCTTGTGAGAATCATCATTTGGGCGATTCCCATGCTTGGATTCCTCGGAACGGTAATCGGCATTACGCAAACATTGGGTGGGCTCGACTTTGCCAACGGCAGCGCGGCAGTCGAGAATCTGAAGAGCGGTCTTTACGTCGCATTTGACACGACGGCCTTGGGACTTGTGCTTTCTGTGGTCGCGATCTTTGTGCAGTTTCCGATCGAGCGTGGCGAGCAGCAGTTGTTAGCAGATATTGATGCCCGCGTTGGACATCTCGTCTCTGCCAGCCTGCCCAATGATGAAACGTCCGACAATCAGACTGCGTTAATCGCTGACTTATGTCAGGGTGTGCAGGCTGCGGTTGCCGAATCGCTGGACAATCAGACACGTCTTTGGGCGAAAACCATCGACGAAGCTCAGGAACACTGGCAAAAAGTGCAAGAGGATAGTGCCAACAAAATCAGTGAAGCACTCGAACGAACGCTCCTACCCGCGTTAGACAAACACGCGGCAAGTATCGCTGGAGCATCAGAACATGTTGGCGCCCAGATCATTGGTGAGTGCAATCGTTGGCATGACCTTATGACGACAAGTCATCAAGCATCCACACGAACACACGAACAAATGTCTCAACAATTGTTAATCGATATCGAGACACGCTTATCACCAGCCCTTACTGAGCACGCAAACGCAATCAACACCGTGGCCGAACAATCATCGGTTCATTTTGATGAGCAATGCCAGCACCAAGCTGGTTTACTGGCACAGCACGCTGACCAGTTAAGGACAGTCCTGAACGCTCTTTCCCAACAGTATGAAAACCTTGCGGAAACTCAGGGCAATGCTGCCGCTGTCACAACGCTGCAAAAATCTCTTGACTCGAATCTGCAAAGGCTTGTTGCTACCAACGCATCAGTTGATCGAAGCGTCGCAGCCGCGGGGGGAGATGGAATGGCAGATGCAATGCGAATCTTGGCTCGCGCCGTAGACGTTCTGTCTAGTCGAATATCAAATCCCAGTCATTCGACGGATCATTCTTCGTCAAGGCAGGCAGCATGAGTCGGCGAGATCGCAAAGGGCTGTCACCATCTCTGTTCCCTTTCTTAGCGGTACTCGTCTGCACCCTTGGAACATTAATCCTGCTACTCGCCCTGGTTGCTCAAAACGCTACCAACGCAGCAGAACAAACAGCACGTAAGCAGCTACCCGAGCCCACACCTCAAGTGAGCGAAGGTCTTTCAGCCAACGAGGTTGACTCCCTGCAAGAAGAACAGCTTTTTCGCGTGAAGGAATTGGTTTCCTTTCGAGAACAGCAAACCGAAGAGTTGGGTGAACGCCGTGATTCCCTCACCTACATCGAGGAGCAACTGGCAAAGACACGTGAGAGACTGACTCAACTCAATGAGGAAATTACTCGATTGAATGACGCAACCGCGGATACCGAGGAAATCGATCAGCAAATGCTCACGACAGTTCAACAACAAGTTGATTCCGAAAAGCAAGCACTTGCAACACTACGCGAGGAATCGGAAAATCAATCACCGCGGATCGTGATTGTGCCACACAAAGGCCCCAATGGTACGGACCGGCGGCCGATCTATCTGGAGTGTACCAGTAAAGGATTAACTATTTTTCCCGAGGGTAATCGGGTCACACTCTTGGAACTAGAGAGAGCAGGAGAGTCCGCCAACCCGCTGGATGCTGCCTTGCGCACCATCCGACTTCATGCGTTGGGACAATACAACGACGCCGCCCCACCCTACCCTCTGCTGGTTGTTCGACCGGATGGAATCGAATCTTACGCTGCCGCTCGTGCCGCAATGCGAGACTGGGATGATCAGTTTGGATATGAACTTGTACCTGCTGGAATCCAACTTGCATACGCTCAACCAGATCCTGTTCTAAAGCAGAAAGTCGACTTGGTGATCCGCCAAGCAATTGCACAACAGAGAAGTTTGAATTCCTATGCTGGAAAGAACGGAATGGGCGGCAGAGGTTATGCGCAAGGTTCCAGTACCAATGCGCAGAAAAGCAATCGCCGCCTGCCTGTTCTATCGGCCGCGTCATTGGATCGCCAGGGAAGAGCAAACGGCTTTCGGTCTCAGAACGAACCAACAACCGCTGCAGGTGCTCAAAATGCATATCCGACCACATCTGGCTACGGCAATCCCGGGTACCAAGCTCGATCAAACTATGCCAATCGGGCACTTGGCGTTCCGCAGGTACACATCGACGCTGGAGATGAAGCCAGACAATGGGCAGCAAAATTACAATCAGTAACAAATGACATGGAGCGAGTTTCCCAGAGCGACGAATTTCGGCAAGAGTCCACCTCTTTGCCTCCCGCAAGCTCAACCACGAGATTTGGCAACTCGGACGCGACACTGCCAACAAGTTCAGGAAAACCGGAGAACTCCGGGGCGAGCCGTAGTGAACAAAACAAGCTTGCTGCTTTGGCTAACTCTCGTGATTCAAAACCAGTCAGCGAATCATCTACCGGCTCTGCTGAACACTCAAATGGCAACGAAGGCGTGACTACAAATCGGGAAGCGTTAGCAGATCAAGGTAGCGGTGAAACAGATTCACAGCTCACGCTTGGCAGCCAAGGTGGCCAAGGTGGGACCCAAAGCTCGGGTGGTCAATTTGCTCAGCAAACACAAGCGGCTCATCCCGAGCAACGGCCGAGCTCGCAACAGCCCCCACCCGCTGCAGTGAAGAACAACCAGCGAGCCCCATTACGACGAGAAGGAAGAAATTGGGCGATACCAAAACGCATGGTGGGAATGCAGGGCAACGCCATCGTTCGGTCAATTCGCATCGAATGTCATCCCGACCACTTTGTGATGCTTGCATCCGGGGCAGCAGGCAGCACCGAGGTGTTTGGATTTACTGGCGGGGAGGTCAATTTCAATCAAGCAACATTGCAACTGGCCTCCGCCGTGCGGGAAAGAATTGAACGTTGGGGACCCGCATTACCAGGGGGGCGTTGGGAACCACAACTACAAGTAACCATCATGCCAGGAAGTGAGCGTCGATATAGCGACCTGCAGGAGGGGTTTCGTGGAAGCGGCATTGAAGTCACCGGGAGACGTTCACAATGAGTCAGCACCGCAAAAAAAGAACAATGCTCGAAATGGGGCACGATGCATTTCTCGACATCGTTGCCAATCTTGTTGGCATTTTGATCATTCTGGTCGTGATTCTTGGGGCGCAATCAACCGCAGTGATTGAGGAAATACAAGATCATGTCGAGCAGGAGTACAAGGACGATTCTCTGCGGGCTTCTGAAGAGCAAATATCGGACTTAGCTGCTTACTCAATGAAAGCGGCGAGTGCCCAAGCCGATTCGCAACGTCTGGAAAATAGCATTCGAGAATACGATGCAAAGATACAACGACGCCAACAGCAGCGGGCATTGATGCTGGACCTGCTAGCACAAGTGGAAAATGCTTGGACGGAAAAAAAGAAAGAATTCGATGCACAGGCTGTCCAGAATGCTCAGCGAGTCACCGAGTTCAAATCAGCACAGAAACAATTAGAGCAATTGACTGGCGCACGACAGCATCTGGAAAATCAGCCAGCCCCCGTTGTCGCCGTCGAGCATCTACCCACGCCGATGGCAAAAACCGTTTTCGGTGATGAAATCCACTTTCGCCTGAAAGAAAACCGTTTATCGATTGTTCCAATCAAACAACTTCTCGATGAGATCAAACGGGATTTCGAAAGGATGGCAGCTGGTGCCCGCGATGGTCAGACCGAAGCCGCAGTCGGACCCATTCGAGGCTTTGTCGCCAAATACCGCATGAGCAAGGGCCGCGAAATGATTTCGCGTGGCGGACAAATTCAGATGGCAACTCGAATTCAATTGACTGGCATGACCGTCGAGCCACTTCAAACACCGCACGGTCAAACGCTCGAGAAGGTCCTGTCCAATAGCAGTGAACTCGACATTGAACTGGCCGGCCGTGACCCCAATGCGACCACCATCACCGTTTGGGTTTATCCAAATAGCTTTGCTGCGTTTCGCAAGCTCAAGGAACACCTCTACGCCCGCGGCTTTGCGACTGCGGCTCGGCCACTCCCTCTGGGACAGGAAATCACTGGTGGACCGCAGGGATCGAGGTCTCGGGCCCAATAAACAGGTACACAGATACTTTCGCAACAGCAACTCTCTCGCGAGGTCACTTACGTACCGCACCAGACTAATCCAATGATATCAAGCATGGGATAAAGCATGCCTTCGACGCTCTGCTGGAAATCAACCGTGGCAACAATTCTCGGCGATTGCGGGGCAGCCATAAATTACCCACTTGGGGAACCGGATTTTGATCGGATGCTAAAACTCACTCACCATCCGACTGGGCATCAGTTTTTTCGCTTTCTGTGACTCCCCGCTTTGCCCAGGTTTCCTGCTTTGCCCAAGCGCACGCTCCCAAAACAGCAGCATCGTCCCCTAATTTGGCCGCCACCACGTCGAATCGATCCCGATAGACACTCATGACACTTTTTCGCGCGGTCTCACGGACAGTGCCGACGATAAGATCTTCCATCGCTTCCACTAAGCCACCACCAAGAACAATTTTGTCAGGGGCCAGTAAGTGCACAATATTGACCACTGCTAAACCGATGGCAGCAGCTGCCTCCTCAACTAGATCCTGAATCACCTCGTCACCATTGGCAATTGAGCTGGCGAGGGCCCCACTTCGGATCTCGGCAAGATCAGTTCCAACTGTTTTTGCCAAATAAGGCGCGTCTCCACGATGAGCTGCCTTGGCCGCCTCAGCAGCAATAGTCAAGCGACTACCTTCTGCCTCCACTGTTCCCGGCAGTTTATACCCGCTGGATCTACTACTGCTACTGATTCGTGTATGCCCGACCTCCATACAACTAACGCCGCCACCCTGCAAGATACGTCCTTCATAGACACACCCGCCACCGACACCGGTGCCAGGAAAGATTCCCACCGCACAACGCGAATTCTTGGCAGCTCCAAATCGGTATTCTCCAAATACTCCTGCATCAACATCGTTGATGACTCGCACAGCACACCCAAACTCTTTTTTCAAACTCTTACCGATCTCTACGTCATCCCAGCCCAAATTTGGCGTGGTTAGAATACAGCCATTATCCAAATCGATGGGGCCGGGGCATCCAATTCCGATACCCGCGATGCGTTCAGAGTCAATTTGGCATTCGTCTAACAAACGATGAATCGTGGTGATGATTCGCTGTACACCGCTTTCCGCACCATCCCGCCCTCGTGTCTTACGGCGTCGCCGACCGAGCACCTTCCAATCGTTCTGGTACGCGATTGTCAGCATCTTGGTACCACCAAGATCGAAGCCAATCCAAACGTCTTTTTCCGTTGCAGCCATCGGTTCTGTTTACCTTCGCAAAAATCAGCGAACGGACATAATTAATACCCAGAGGAAATCCTCCCAGTCACGCCGGAGAATCCGACCATCTGACGGCAAAGCAGACCGCATCACCAACCTGCATTCAACCCGTCTGACAATGGCAGGCGTCGAACCTTTTCCACCTCAACAAACCCACAATCTTCCCAGACCACGCCAAAAGTAATGCATTCCGCCTCGAAAGTGCTAGCTGCAACCGCTTTCAGCATGCCATGTTCGGTAAAACTAGTTACCACGCTCCTAAAAATGTACGATCACCGCTCCCATGCATCTAAAGTTTTTTTGTTGGGACTGAAATAAGCGTCACGCACGGCGCATCTCTCTAATATCCTTGAAACGATGTCCTCGGCCCCACTTCCCGATAAAGATGAAAATCTGGCCGCTGAAACAGCGACTGAGGGACTCGCCCGCAGGCGGAAAGTGTATGACGAAACAAAAGTCGGTTTGAGGTTTTTTTTAAGCAAACGGCTACCGCAAAACTCGGACATTGACGACTGTCTTCAAGTAGTTTTCGTCAAGCTGATGGAGAAAGGGGATGCAGTTGCTCCACCCGCCTTGAGATCGTGGTTGTATCGAGTTGCCTCGAATGAGTCAGCGAGATTGTGGCGAAGGAAGGCAGCGACAGAAAGAATGTATCAAAAGCACGGGGAAGCCGGAATTCCCGTGCTTGACCCCACAAAGGCAGCAATGCAAGCGGAAGCAACCGAGCAACTTATCAAAGCCCTCAAAGAACTCCCCGAATCTTGGCAGCAAATCGTTTCCTTGCGGATTTACGAAAACCTTACATTTCAGCAGATTGCGGACCAACTTGGCATTCCTCTCGGAACGGCCCTGACACGAATGCGACGAGCACTAGAACGCCTAAGAAATGACTTGAGTAAGTGACGACTGATGGACAATCCGGATTCAAGCAAAGATCAACAAGGGCAGAAGCACGTCGATTTGACGGAGACCTGCAAGAACCAGTGTCTTCAATACCTGCTCGATGAATTAGCCCCTGAACAGGTTGCATTGTTCGAAGAAAGACTTGGCAGGTCAGATCAACTAGCCGTTGAACTGCAACGGCAAGCGGAGATGATTGTCGACCTATCGGAAGCATCAACTCTGCCGGAGACGAGCGGCAAACCCACCAGCTCGATAAACCCAGAGATGTTAGGACCTCAGGAGCGGAAATTACTGATCAAGGCTTTCGGTATCGCACTTGCTGTTTGTATCGCAGGATTCCTCTTTCGGACATTGTGGTCCACAACGAGTCCACAACAAGGCAACGCCTCCCTCAGTGACCAATTCGCCAGTCGCGTGATGGACGATAAGTTGAATATGACAAGGGTGTCGGAATCAACACTGATTGCCAGAGCATGGGCCGCTGCTCAAGTTGCTGACAAGGATTTCAACAACGCTCCCCATGCTCTCCTCACGGGAACAGACGTACAAGCCATCAACTCCCTCGACGATGAATTAGAATTGAATGATCAGAAGACCCGTGATACTTTCGATGACTCGTTTTCTTGGATGTTCACAGCAACATTCGAAATTCATGATATGGAAACAAATGATGGCTAAATCTGCACAAAAAACATTCCGCAGTGGTCTGGTTTGTTGCATGCTGCTTGTTGCTCCAACGTTGTTGTACGGTGAGAATTCTGAATCAGATTCAAACACAAAAAATGTAGTAAAACCACAGAAATCCAGCCAGCCAATGAAAAGCCACGAATTGGCTACCGAGAGTGACCAACTCGCCTTGCAATTGACACGTGAACATCTGCCACAACTGACGCCTCTTTTGAAACAGCTAAAAATCGATCAGCCACGACAGTACGAACGAGCCATTCTGGATTTGGCGCGTTCAGCAAGAAAGCTCAGCGTCGCTCAGAAACGTGACAAGCAACTCTACCAAGTCGAACTGGAACTTCTCAAGGCGGACACGGAAGCCAATCTCATCGCGGCAAAACTCAAAGTGCGTGATAAACCACAGGACAGAGACAAACTTCGTAACGCTGTTATTCGCTTGCATACTGCAAAGAAGCACAAAATGCAGTACGAGGTGGACCTGTTTCGAAAGCGGCTCGCACGTGACCAAGCCTTGCTTGCCACAGCAGAACAGAACCTTACGGCCTTCGAAGACGATTCAAACAACACTGTGGATGCATTCTATTTAAAGTTACTGCGTAAAGCGGACCGAAAACCCAGTGCCGGTAAAACGCAAAAGACCACTGATTTAAAAACGAAAAGACAAAAGACCAACACCAGTTCATCTGAACAGTGAATTTGGTCTGCCTCACCCTTTCCCACCAGATCCCCTCATGACGAAACCCATGATCCTTCTCTGCAAGAAATATCTGCCGGCAGGAATCCTATTCCTGATCTGCATGTGCATGATCACTACTGATGTCACCATCAGTCAGGTCTCTGCTGAGCCAGCTAAATCCAGAAATGGCGATGCTTCAGCTAACCCGACCGATATATTGGATCCACTCAGCGAAAGGTTCGCCAAGGAAGACACATCAGAGGTTCCCGATTTCCAGAAACATGTGATTCCACTTTTAAGTCGTTTGGGTTGCAATGGAAGGGCCTGCCATGGTTCGTTCCAAGGCCGAGGCGGATTCCAACTTTCACTATTTGGCTATGACTTTAAAACAGACCATGATGCATTGCTTGATGATTCCGCAGGACGCGTCGATGTCGACGATGTGGCCGAAAGCCTGATACTTTCCAAGCCGAGTGATGCAGAGTTGCACGAGGGTGGAAAACGCTTTGAGAAAGGCACTTGGCAGCACCATGTATTGCAACGGTGGGTCGAAGCCGGGGCATCTTATGATTCCACTACTATTCACGACTTGGATCGAGTTGATGTCAGCCCTGCAGAAATAATGTTTCATGATGAAAATGAAATTTTGAATCTAACCGTCGTCGCACATTGGAAAGATGGCACTTCTGAGGACGTGACTGAACTATGTCGCTTCAGCTCAAACAATGATGCGATCGCTGACATCGATGATGCCGGGCAGATCAAATCCGGTGACCGTGGTGATACACATGTTGTTGTTTACTATGACAAAGCAGTGATCCCGGTACCCGTACTGAGACCGGTGGGAATTTCGCCCATTTCAAAATTTGCCAAACCCAAACATGCCATTGATCGACTGGTTCAGGAGAAACTGAACAAGCTGGGAATTGTTCCCTCGGGCATCTGCACCGATGCGGAGTTCATACGGAGAGTTTCTCTGGATATCTCCGGCATCCTTCCCGATGCGAGTGCAGTTCGGGAATTTTTGGCCGATGACTCACCTCTTAAACGTGAAAAGTTAATCGAGCGTTTACTTGATTCCCCCGGCTACGCGGCTTGGTGGGCGACTCGATTTTCTGACTGGACCGGCAACAGTGATGAGCAGCTCCAAAATGTTTTTCCTATCCGCAATGCTGCCACCCGACTCTGGTATGAGTGGCTACGTGTGCGTCTTGAGAACAACATGCCTTACGACGATATCGTTGAGGGCATCGTTGCGGCTGACAACCGTCAACCCGAAGAAGACTATGTGACGTATAGCGAAACAATGACGGAGGCGTGCAAACCTGGGAACGAAGAGCTATTCGCCAAGAGGGATGGGCTTCCGATGTTCTGGGGTCGTCGCAATTTCCAAAAGCCTGAAGAACGAGCCATTGGATTTGCCTACACGTTCTTGGGTGTTCGCATCGAGTGCGCACAATGCCACAAACATCCGTTCGACCAATGGTCGAAAAATGATTTCGAACGTTTTTCCAAATTGTTCACGCCCATTCGCTACACTGGAACACTCGTAGCTAAAGATGCCAAACAGGTTCGCCAGAAACTGTTGGATGCTCTGACTGACGGTAAAAAACTGAAGGGTGGAGATTTGCGCCGGGCAGTCCAAAAAGGTGCTCAACAAGGCAAAACTGTCCCATTTGGGGAGTTGGTCTTTGATGACAGCAGCATTCAACGACTACGAAAGTCACAAGCAAAACGCAAAGGAGGCAAATCAAGACCCGTCACTATCCCCTCCGGCAAAATCCTCGGTGAAAAAGCAAATGTGACTCTGGATGCTGATCCTCGCGATGCATTGATGGCGTGGCTACGGTCGGCTGACAACCCTTACTTCGCCAAGGCGATCATCAACCGTGTCTGGAGCAACTATTTCGGTGATGGCATCGTTAGTCCCACGGACGACATGAACCTTGCCAATCCCCCTGTCAATGAACCGCTGATGAACCATCTGGCGAGTGAATTCATCAAACACGAGTACGATCTCAAGTGGTTGCATCGAAAAATTGTGACCAGCGAAACCTATCAGCGTTCTGCAGACACCAATGCTACGAATGCTATGGACCGCACGAACTTCTCTCATCATGTTCCAAGGCGATTGCCTGCCGAAGTGGTTTACGATGCTGTCATTCTTGCGACTGGCTCAGATAGTCAAGCAAATAAACTGCGAACAGAAGTGCATCAGATGGCGATTGCCGAGGGTAAACCCAAGCGACGAAACCAGCAGGATTTTGCGCTTGAAGTGTTCGGCCAGTCCATGCGTGAATCCAACTGCGACTGCGATCGCAGCGACGCCCCTAGCCTGCTTCAATCTATCTACCTACGCAACGATGCAGACATGCACAAGCGGCTCAGCGACAACAACGGCTGGGTAGCGCAAGCTTGTTCCGAACTCGGCGTCCAAGGACCACGAAATAGTGTCGACCCTCGCGCTGCGATAGCACAAAAGCGTGCAGAGAACTACCGCAAGCAGTTTCTTGCACGGATAGACCAGTACCACAAAATGCCTCTTGAGCGGCAAGCGAAGGCCGAGCCACTGCTTCAACGAGATCACAAACGGTTGGTTTCGAAGCTGAAAGCCTACAAATTCAAAGTGCCAAAACTATCGGTACTCCTGAAAGACAAGAATGCATGGCCGGAACTGAATGCCCCCGCTTCGCTCAGGAGTCCTGCCAAAACTCTGGGACAACTCATTGAGGAAGCCTATCTGCGAACCCTCAGCCGCTATCCGGACCCGCAAGAGACGGAAATCTCCGTGGCATTTATCGAGGAGTCAAAGACGCCTGCTGATGGTGTGCAA